>Ga0123342_1001689_pt1 | contig 37142 bp, 13 predicted proteins | sample Turbeawhitnodule_FD_89960 | JGI IMG/M metagenome (GOLD analysis project Ga0123342, IMG submission 89960) | Root nodule microbial communities of legume samples collected from Mexico - Turtle bean Mexico white nodule | ecosystem: Host-associated > Plants > Roots > Nodule | place: Mexico: Nepantla...
AAAGTTTTAAAAGGTCAATTCCCCCCCCCCCCCCCCTCTTGAACTTTGGCACTATTAAACCCAACACAGTGTACCGGTATGGGCGAGGCTGAGGCCCACATGACCGAGACCAGGGGAACCTGGCTAAGACCTTAGAAGACTTGACCGAGAGGCCGAGACTTTAGAAGACTTGGTCGGGGGGCCGAGAGGCCGAGACCTTAGAAGGCTTGGCCGAGGCGACCGAGAGGACGAGACCTTAGCAGACTTAGCCAAGACGACTGAGACCACAAGGATTTGGCCGACGGCCGACCCACACCATGGGAACTTGGCCGATGGCCGAATCCTATTACAATTAACGCTCAAACCGAGATCAGTGAAGTTAATCCATCATCAAGAATTAGGTAATGCAACCCTAAGCGGTACCCACCTCGATAAATGGGCCCAACAAGGTAGGCCCATTAGAATAATATAAATAGCGCACATCTCAAGGAGTAAGGTATGTCATTTATTACTGTTCACCTACCTGAGAGCTGACCACCCGCTTTACTGACTTGAGCGTCGAAGTGCCTTCGCAGGTACCCCCACCATCCGGTGATTTGCCCGAAGATCGAGTGCCGAGTATCGAAGGATAAGCAGGAGGACGAGAAGAATCACAGTTCATCACCCAGTCACCTGTCCAACCGAAGGAAGGAGAAGAAGACTTCAATAGTTCTCTAGGTCTCATCTCCCTAGCAGGAACAAGCAGTGACAGTGATTAAGAAATGGTTAGTAGTAGTGTATGAGGACTGGTGACCAATGCCAACAAGAAGTGAGAACCGGTGACCAACAGAGACAACAGGATCCATGTGACAGTTTAGCGAAATAAAAAATCTTCATGAAGTTCCAAGATAACTCACAAATGACAAATGTCAACAGGAGGGGAGCAAAGAGAGAGAACGATCCTAAACTCTAAATCCTAAATCTTAAACCCTAAATCCTAAACTCTAAACCCTAAATCTTAAACTCTAAACAAAACTAAAATATAAGCAAAATAACATTAAAAAAAAAGAATTTTTTTTTTTGTTTTTGACACGCAGAGAAGAAAAAAAATATTTAAAATAATTTATGCAATGACATTTTTAATACTAACTATCGTTCTGCTCCACAACAACGATTTCCATATAATCATAGTCATATATATATAATTATATCACTAAAAAAACACAAACTAAATATAAGTGAATAACACAATTTACACTAATAAAAATATTTAAATATTTTTTTTTAATAGTCTGTACTTGATTTGACATTTAGACTTTGGAATTCACGTTTTAAATAAGTTGAGTTTTGATTAAAGATAGATTGATATCTGCCAAACCAAACATGGCCTAAATGTTTTATGTTGATTTGATGATTTTAATAATGTGGGTAGTGGGTGAAGGAAAGGGATACTATTGATGAGCACTAGGTAGCAATCTGAACCATGGATGGTTGGGGACGTTAGTAACTGGTATCTAACATGAATTGACAAGAGTAAGTGGAGTGAGTTGAGAGTTGAGACATGCTTCTAGAATCCCTTATTAAGAGAAATAATAATAACAAAAACAAGTAGTTAGAAAATAGTGGAAAGGTGGAAGGACAGTGACTATAAAAACTTGGCCCAAACAAATAAGGGAAGATAAGAGTGGGTTTCGGTTTTGTACTCAACAAAAAGTTTGGTGTGCATTGCCCCATTTTAAACTTCTCCATTGCTCACTCACTCATCTCACCTTTTTTTTTCTTGTTAGGTATATGCTTTTAATATTTTCTTCTTTTTTACCTTTATTACCACTTCCTCCTTCTACTCTCCATATATTTTTCATCCCCCACATCATCATCATTAACACACTAATTCACTCTACTTTTATCTTTTAATCTTATCTTCTTTTTATTTTTTATAGATTTTTGTATAATTTAAAAAATATATTTAATTATGTTATTTTTATTTTAATTATAGATACTTTAAGGTATTATACAATTTATTAGTTCAATATAACAATTAAAACTAAATAATAGAATTAAAATAATTTATTTATCAATAACAACTGCAAGGGTTTAAAAGAATTAAAAAGTTAATACCCTAAAAGAAGCTGGTTTACGAACTTTCAGCTGCCAGAAGATTATAAATATGAGAATTTTTTAAATAATAAGTTTACTGTCTTATTTTTCTTATACATGCATTATTTCGGTTGGTACATAAAATGCATTTAATTAAAGAACATGTCAGGAAAAAAAAATTAACATGTCATTTGAATGCGGATCTATTTAAAATTTAAATTACTATCACTATTATCATAATTGTATGACGGATAGATGTATTAAGTTTTTCGCTAATTTTACCATACATGTTCGAAATTTAAAATATGTAAGAAAACCTACAGTTTTGTATATTCTATACTGATTTAAGTTTTATGTTGCGTTTAAAGGAAGGATAGTAGAGATTACTTTATTTTTCTTAAAAAGAGTTTGAAATTTTATGAAAAAAATATATTTTATGAGTAAAGAATTTGATAAAATTTTATGATTTGATTAGTTAAAATTTAAAAAAAAATAAGAATTTGAATTGATTTACATTCCAACCTATATAAGAGTGGGTTAGTTTAGATTGTGTTGACTATGATTCAATCATAAATGAAACTCAACCCAATCTAATTAGGTTGATTGGATCGAGTTGGGTCATCGAGTAACCTAACTCACTGAACACCCAATAACTCAAGTGACACTTGAAAGAGAGACGGTTAAGAATACAAGTATGAGTTTAAAGTCTTGTATTGAGTAAAAATAAAATAAAAATAGTGACGTAACAAAATAAATAAATAAAAGTATGAACACACAACCTTAAGGTTTTAGGTTGAAGGTGATGTCATTTTTTTTATGTGGGCAACTCATACTTCATTGGTAGTAAATCTCCTCAATCTATCCTCCTAGAAACACTTGAGGGGGAGACTATTAGAAATACAAGTATGTGTTGGAAGTTTCACATTAAGCAAAAATGAGAAAGTTCGGTGATATGTAAGAAAAAAAGATTCACAAACAGGAAGTTTTAAGGTTTTAGGTTAGAAATGGTGTCATAATTCTTATATGAAAAACTCATATCTCATTGATGATATATCTCCCTAGTTAATATCCATAGAAAAATCCCAACATTTGTTTATTGATGTTGTAAATATGAGTTTTTTTAATTGATGATGTATTTTCTAGTTGAGATTATTTAGCCATCCATGTAGGTCAAAGTTATTTCTTCGTTGATGTTTGTAAAATATATTATAGATAAATTTTCAATGGATAAAAGAATGAAAAATCTATGAACAGGTTATAAAGGCTCATTCTTTATTTGATTAGGAATTTTATCTCTCTAAAACTAAATTCTCTCTAAATTATTTTTAGAATTCTAATTTAAAGTTATCTATTTTATAAGCAAATTATATCACCGAGGAGATAACATCTCGTGGATCAAGAAAGTCGATCAAATTCTTGATCACGTAAATGTTTCTATCCCTAGTATGGATTTAGTTCTTTGAGTTTCTAACAAATGGATGATATTGTAAATTTTAAGTTTGGGAAGCACAATGTGATTTTAAAGGTATACAAAGGAAGGAAGAGTAGACATGCTACCTCCAAGTAAGAAGTTAATTATAGGATCTAATTCAATTTAAATATTCAAATAGGAATGTGAAAATATGTTTCATGAATTTGCATGTGGAAGTATCACTATACCAATATATGTACAATTGTTGAAAGTTCAAAATATGATTTTGATGTATATGTATTAAAACTGGTGTATTTTTTATTGATATTGTTGAAATCGTGGACTACCATTCAAACTATGCCTAAGTGATGAGTGTTATATTCAAATGCTAATATAAATGTTTAAGTGATAGAGCATATTGCATAAGTTATGGCTTGAGAATTGAGCAAAAGAGAGATCAAGACTATCTCTCTCTATGCTCAAGTAATGAGTCACCCGGATGTTGTGTTGTGGAGGTGGTGTGGGGTTCTAGAATTTGTGATCTAGTTAATGCAACTAAATGTCAATATGGTAGTTTATGCATTGATGAGGTGGTGTGTTTGATGTTCTCCAACTTGTTGGATTATACAATAAGTAAAATCTCCAAAATATTAAGATGACATTCAAGCCATTAGTGAATGTTTGAAGGAGAATGGTGAACCAACTTTATCTAGAACTGATATCACTTAAGTAATGTGATATACTCGAAGAACAAGTTTTCCTCGGTATAAGGAAGTAATGTCGTCCAAGTAATATGTTACTGATGATGACATGCATGTGTGAAGAAAAATATATATTTATATCATTGATATTTGTAGTTTTTGGATATAATTTTTGTGTTTAACATTTTATATTTATTAAGAAAGATTATATTTAAATAAAAAATAATAAAATTTAATAGTTTTAAATGATCTTATTTCCAAACAACATATTTTAAACAAAAGAATAATTTTAAATGAAAACAATTAAAATGGATTTAAATTTTCTAGAAGTTATAAAATTTCATATTAAAAACAAGGTTAAGAAATTGAGGTTTAATTTTCCCTGAATTTTTAGGTTTAGGGTCTATTTAAGTTTAAAAAGTAATTTTGATTATAAAGAAACCAATTAAGCATTGCATGCCAAAAAATAAGTCTTAGATTTTGTCTCATCCTTGATTCCTTACTAAAGATAAATAACTTGTTTGTTCTTCTTGGTACTCCTATAGTTGGGAAATTTGGTGATTTTTGTCTCTTCCTTTTAGTAATTATAGAATGGGAAATTGTGGTATTTAATTAATGTTACAGTATCTCATCGTGAATACTTTTAGTAAGCGAATATTGTCACAATGTCTAGATTAGTTTAAAGAAAATGTTTATAGATAATAATTAATTTGAACTTCTAAATTATATTAAACTTTTAAAAAAAATTAAATATATTATGCTCGAATTAATTAAACGTGTGAATAAAACTTGTTACCATACAAATGACTTTCTACTATATAAAATTAAACAATAAAACGATGTCATCATTTTCTAAAAAGCACACACATTAATTAACTTTATCACCACCACCTCTTCTTTGTGTAAATAATGACTGTAATCGAGTTAGAAATTAAAAAATAATAATATTGGTTGCACCAAACTTTACCCAAGTCAAAAACCAAAAACTTTTCCGTTGACCTTACACCGAACATCATCGTCCAAATCCAAAATTGTTTTCCCTTGATTGGTGATCAATAAAACAACTTGATAAACATTTAATGTTTCTCTGGGTGTTCCTTATGTCAAAACCTCAAATTAGGGTTGTGTTGTGACGGCTGATTAAGATGGTTGTATCTTTGAGACATTTTTCCATAAATCATGCTAATTGTTGTAACTTGCAAGAAACTTATTTACGAAATATTGGAATAAGAAAGCTTCGAATTTCTATGTGCACAGCTTGTGATAATATATTATTATTTTGACTTAGAACAGATGATGAAAACCTAGAATTATATGACTACATTCATAAGTATTTGTAGTTTTAACCTTCAAATTGTTTTGTTTTTTCTTACTTAATGAATATACAATTTCATGCACAAAAATTCTTTAATTACAAACTACTAATGATGTAGCAGTCTTATCTTTAATGCTTAAGTGAAAGTGCATGATTATTAGCCTTTACCAGATAATTACATTAATAAACTTTTATCTCAGAAATAATTTGTAATGATTTGTGACGAAAGGAAAAATTAAATAAATAAATAACACAAACAATATCTAGGTTATATTTTAAAAACTTAGTGTTAAAGTATTTACTCGGATTAGTATCATCACTATTTTCCATCATTACTGCTTCTGACTTTCTACACAAAATTAATTTAATTAACTATATTTGAATGATTAAGGAAATTGTTTAATTTTTTATTATATTAATTATAAGTGTAAAATATTTATTACTTTTGAGAAAGACGGTATTAAAGTGAAGAATTTGACTTTAATTTTTAATAAAATTTCTCTTCCTAATTGTACTTTTTTATTCATGAAAATTAAATTGAAGACTTTACTTTAACGATTTTAGTCAAACTCCATTTTGTTCAATGATATATTGTGGTCAAAATGGTTAAACTTAGTTAATGGCATTAACATTAGAAATTTATATATTTTATATTTAAACATATTTTTAGTTTTTATAAAATAATAAATAATCATTGTTTATTAAATAGATTATTCTTCTTTTTTCTAAAATTTAAAATCGCTATTTTTCTTGTGTTTACAAAGAAAGTTAATCTTACAGTTTTATAAAATACTTTCTTTGACTTTTATCCCAAAATGCAAAATCATACATTTTTTTTCATTGACATTCACTTTAACTGGACAACAAACATTCATTTCACAAATTTAAATAAAGTTTTTAAAGTGTGCCATGTTAATACGGTAGATACTATAATAAGTATAACGTTCTATGCACTTTTTTAATTTTTTTATTAGATACATAAACAATTAAAGAGTAATATATAACAATAGAGAACAAAATTAATAATTTCATGTTTTTAAGAATGTGAAGAAAGAACTATTAATTTACAGTGGTTAAAAGTATATCTAGACTTATTTTGTACTTCTCCGAAACTGTAGCTAATATTAATGGGATAATTTTTTTAATATTTTTCCTTGAATAAATTCAATATTTTTTATCAATAATATATTTTTATTTATTTTTATTGAATCTGTTAGTGCATCCTAATCTATTGAAAAACAAAGATGAATGTGCAAGACAAAATTTGAATGCAATTTTGTTTTATTAAATGGATTGTTTTTGCAATATGCAAGTGTGACGTGTTTAATCATTGTGTAAGCTATCAAATTATTGTTTTATGCATGGGAATGCGAGGAAGGGAGGTATAATTTCTGAAATATATTGTATGAGTAATAATAAATAAAATAAAAAAAAGGGTTTTGCATGAGGATAATATTTTCCCTAAGAAATTAGTTAGTTAGAATTGGTTAAGAAGTGGTAGGGGCGAAAGGGTGAATAGAAGAAAGAAGAGGGGGGAAAAGGAAATAAGAAGAAAGAGAGGGAGGGGGGAAAGAGAAAAAGAAGAAGTTGAGGAACATGAAAAGCAGAGCTACCTACCAAATCCAGCACTAACTTAATTGTAACCACTCGTCTTTCTCACCAACTCGGTCAAATACTCTCTCTTTCTCTTTCTCTTTCTCTTTCTCTTTCTCTTTCTCTTTCTCTTGCATTACATTACTTCTCAGAAAAAGAAGGTCCCCGAGTCAATTGCACCTCCTCTTGTTCTCCACCACCTCCCATTTATATTCCTTCCACCCCCTTTTCTCACCAATTACTTTCCAGCTTCCATTCCCCACACACCACAACACATCACAACACACATCTTATTCTCTCTCTCTCTTTCTCTCTCTCTCTCTCTCATCACCAACTAACCACAACCATGGGTAGATCTCCTTGTTGTGAGAAGGAACACACAAACAAAGGAGCTTGGACCAAAGAGGAAGACGAACGCCTCATCAACTACATCAAACTCCATGGTGAAGGCTGTTGGAGATCCCTCCCCAAAGCTGCTGGTAAACTATATATATTCATCATCATTCTTCAATATTAATTATTCTTCTACCTACACCAAATCAAATCAAAACAAAAAATGTACCTTCTTTCCTTCTTTTACACTAACCCCATTTCTCATAACAGGCTTGCTCAGATGTGGCAAGAGTTGCAGACTCAGATGGATAAATTACCTCAGACCTGATCTCAAGAGAGGCAACTTCACTGAAGATGAAGACGAACTCATCATTAACCTCCACAGCTTACTAGGAAACAAGTATGAACACAACCCAAAAACCCCATTTTTATTCTTTCCAATCTCCCACTGTCACATCATTCACCCAAAAAAAAAAATCAATTTTTATTTATTCTTTCTTTCCAAAACCATCATTTCAATTTCCCCAATCAAAATTTCTCATTTTTATTTTCTTTTCCTTTTCTTTCTCTCAGATGGTCTTTGATTGCCGCAAGGTTGCCAGGAAGAACCGATAACGAAATCAAAAACTATTGGAACACTCACATCAAGCGGAAACTCTACAGCCGCGGAATCGACCCGCAAACCCATCGACCACTCAACGCCGCCTCCGCCACTCCGGCAACCGCCGCGGTCCCGCCTCCCTCCCCCGCCGCTGTCCCTGTGGCAACGTCGTCATCCAACAAAAAAATAAACAGCGACACCGTTAGCAGCTCCAACACGCTCGCCCATGATGTTGTTATTACCAACAACAGTAACAACAGCAACGGTTTTCAGTTGGTGAGCAATAGTGCTTATGCCAACACCGCAACGAAGGTTGGAACCGATGAAGATTCTAACAGCAGCAGCGGCGTTACCGTGGAAGAATCCTTCCCTCACCATCAACTCAACTTGGACCTTTCCATTGGCCTTCCCTCTTCTCACCAAGTTTCTTCTTCGGTGAACCCGGAAAAGTTGAAAGCGCAAGAGCATGATCAAAAACCGCATGTGTTGTACAAGTGGTATGGGAACATTACTGGCCAAGCTGTTTGTCTTTGTTACAGTCTAGGGCTTCAAAGCGGCCAAGCTTGTTATTGCAAAGGCGTGGGTGCTACTGCTACTACTACCATGGTTACTACAACTGCCACAGATAGTAATCTATATAGATTTTACAGACCCATGAATATTTAGACCGTGAATGTCATGTTATTTCTTGTGACTTCTCTTTAACAACATGGAAATAGTAGTTGTAGAATCCCAAATTTTGAGAAAAATCCTAGATAAATTTTTGCCTCTAACTTTTCATTTTAGTTTTCATCTTTTAAACGGATGACATGAATTCTTTGCTTAACTTTCCTGCTTGATCGAGTTGGTTGAATGTCAAGTTAAAGCCTCAAGAAAACTGGGTTTTGTGCTTTACTTTGCACACACTCTAATAAATGTTTACTGGGGCTAAGAGATCAAACTTACACACTGTTCCAACACTTCACCAATGGCATAAGAGTGGTTCCATTATTTTGAACATAAGCTCTTTAATTTTAATTAAGAAGTAGTATTCAATATAATACAGATAAAAATAATTATATATGCAGGATGCTTATACTGATTTTACTGTTGATTCGAATAACGAAAATACCATTTTTCCTTCTTTCTTAACATACTCAAAAAAATCTACCATCATTTGCTATGGGGAATTGGTGGATTTGGGTTAAGTAATTTTGATATGAAAGAGGCATTTAAGAGAGAGATAAGTAGATATTGTTGGGTAAAATTTGAATATTCTTGGCGTACCAGTGGTGGGTCAGTAATGAGTTGTTAGACATTAACTATGTTTGGTAAGTTACAGTAAGTTTGATACATATGATCTAAAAGTGAGCAGTGGCAGCAGGGACAGTGGTGAAGTTAGCTAGGTGAGGCTAGGAGAGAACGAAGCTAAACAAACCAAATTCAATTCATTGATCTTGCTAATATCTTATAGCTAGTGTTTAGGTAGGAGACAGCTTTTGAATGCATACCTACCATTTACTGTCACCGGAACAAGACAATTATGAGAAAACTGGACTATACTTGACAAACTTTCTTTCACATTCATTCATATATGCTACAATTCAATTCATTCCTCTATCCTCTTTCTTGGTCTACGCAATTTATTTTTTGTATTTACGTACTGTAAGGTAATACCACACACTCATAGACTTAACTTTTTGAAATACAAGAATGTTTTTGTTTTTGTTCCAGATGTTCTTCTTAAAAATTCGAAGAATGTTGATGGAAATGCAACAATAGATGTGAACTAAGATGGATCCAGACATTACAAATTATATCAGATGAATTAGGTTCTTAAACCAAGCTTAAAAGTAAAAGTTACAGCAGCATGAATAACTACTTTTGAAAAGGGTTTGGTTAGAACGTGGCTTTTTAAAAATAGAAAATAATTACATAGGTATTGTCATTATCTCCATTTTGGGAAAAACAAAACATCTGTGTCATCGTATTTCATGTAGGAAAAGCCTGAGTGGGTAAAAACACATGCATGTGTACACATTTATACAGGGAATGAATATAAGATTAGTAAATTTTAATCATTAATATTTGGTCTTTGTTCCCAATATTACTCATTTTGGAAGCGTATGTTACAATTCCCTGCGTTGATGATCACTTGGACATTGTTGACAAATAATAAAAAAATTGTTTGAGAGTCGGAAAAAGAAAATGACAAGTGTGATGTTGCAATTTTGTTGGAAAGAAAGAACTTGAAGTGGAACGATGCTGGAAACATAACTATGGTCAACGTTTGAACTGTGAAGGGAAACGAAAGTTGAAGTCGTACTTAGCAAATTGAATAAGAAGAATTAAGAAAATTAGGTTTTGTTTGAAGCTTTCCCGTCTTCTAGAAACGAAATTATTAATCCGAATTTGAATTTTGTAGAACTAATTCTTGGAAGATAATTTTGTTATTTAGAAGGGAATTAGTGAATATTTAGTTTAAATAAAATAATTATAAAAACAGGTGTAGAAATAGATAGGTGGGAAAAGGTGTTTGGTGGGGAGTGGGACCCACAGCACAAAGACAGGAACAGAAGAGGAACCGAACATCGAGCGGTTTGGGTAGGTAGATGTTGGTGACGTCAGCTGCGACACCCACCCTTTTGTCTTTCTCATAAATTCTTCAATTTCGAATTCTCTTCTGTGTTTTTTTTTCGTATAACAGTGTTTTGAAAATATAATAATAATTTTGATATATTAAAAAGAATGATTTATTTTTGAAGGTAAATTTGGTGAGAGAATATTAGTGTTAAATTAAAAAAAAATAGTTTAGTTAGTGGAAGGTTTGGGTAAAGAAAGAAAAGTGCGACGTTAGCAGCACCTAATTCTTTCGTTTTCGTCTCCACGTGACTCTCCAACACTTCCACGCTACCAATCTCTCTCTACGATTATTGCTTCACCTATTTTCTATTATTTTTATTATATGCTTTCTCACGTTTTCTTTTAACACTCCTTATATATATTTATATATAACTAACCTTTTTATTCATTTATATACAACCAACTCATTTTTTTATTTATTCAACATTCTATATTACTCATTTAGACGCAACACATTAATTACAAACTCTATATTCAACTCTCTACCCATCATTCCAGCTATCTGTATTGTATATGATATATAAGAGAGAGAATGAATCGACTTAATTTTAGAATAAATATTACTTTTCCTCTACATTTTGGTGACCTAAAAATTTTACATGTTTTATGTAAAAAAAAAATCTAAAAAAAAAATTATACCAAATTGAAATAAAAATATCTCAATTTTTCTTCCTTAAATTTTGTATTATCAATAAAGTGTTGATGTGAGTATTGAATTAGACAAGTTATTTTAGAATTAAATTTATTTTTTTACTTCTATTTTGATGTAAAATTAATTTTTTTTTTAATTTAAAGATTAGACATTTTATATAGTGATAAGAAAACTATTAAAATAAATTTTTGTTAATTTTTTTTTTACGTAAGGAGATTTTCAGTATGAATTAAATTATTAAGATATTCTATGTTGACTTCTAATTAACATAAATGTGTTATAATATTATAATATAATTTACACTAAAAATTCGTTTGTGATGTTTAAAATACTGATAAAAATTAATTTCAATAATTCCCTAACTATAAAAATAATCAGAAAGTTTAAAATTTTCACTATAAATAAAAATTAATTTCATATTATAATATAACGACAAAAATATATATTTAACATTTACAAAATAAGCATGGAAAATATACAAGCATACAAATTTACTATTTATAGAATGATATTCCTGATCCTAAAGTATTTGTTTCCTTGGTGTAACATGATCATAAGATTTAAAATAAAATAAAAATTTATTAAAAATTATAACAAGATTGTCTTATACTTTTTTTTACCTTCTAATCCTTGCGCTCTTATTGAAGAAAGATGATATAAACGGGTTCATGATATAAAGAAAAAGCATAAGTTTTATATCATAGCAAATTAAATGTTTTAAATAAATGGAGAATATTTTATATATATATATATATATAAACTATACCTTTTAAATAATAAAATATTTATTTTTCATTTAACTTAAATGTCTTTCTTTAAATTTACAAAGTATATCCTTATCTTTGCCCATCAAAAAACAAAACATATTCCTATCATTTGAGTATTGTGTAATTGAAAGGAAGAACCACTAAATTTAGTCCACCAAGGTTCTTTTAATATCTCAGGTGGAACATGTTTATTTTAATTTAATTAAGTATCTCAAATTTAAATTTTGAATACGTAGTAAAGCTAAATATTTAGAAAAACGAATTTTTTTCAATCTAAATAAATAGTTAGATTTTTTGTGATAAAAAAAACTGCATTTGAACTATCTGTATAAAATTTATTTGAACCTAAACAATTTATAGCATATTAGTTGTAGTTGTTGGAGAGAACGTAAATATTCTCTAACATATTCCACATTCGAAGCAATGGTTCAGAAAAGTGGATTTTCTTTGGTTGCAGATACACACACAACACAACCCTAATTCTATTATTTTTGAGTAAATGAACACACTATAATATAAGTCATTGACCCATGAATTTCCTTCAACATGTGTTGTGACACTTGGCTTAGTGAGAATTTGTAAATGTTTTTTAAATAAACACAGTGAATATAATATGTGTTACACACGATAATAAGCTTTTGAAAGGAACAAGAGAATCAGATACTTGCAAGTTGTGAAAAAATTAATTGAAGACCAACCCTTTTCAATTTTTTATTGCTAAATTGTGTCTTATTTTATTCGGAAGGAATATGCAACTTTGTTATGTAGCTCATAATTTATATGTTTCTCATAAAGGACATTAAAACTACACTGCTCACCACCAATAATAGAAATTATGCCCAAACCATCAAGACTCAAAGATATGAAAAAAACGTAGGAATAAAGTAACGCATGAATTCCATATCTCAAATCATGAAAATAAATGTTAACTTCAAAGTCAAGTAAAATGAGTTTATATCGTATTCCTCTAACCAAAAATTACATCCATGAATAAAACTAAGATCCACAATTTTATTTCATCTAAAGTTATGTTAAAAATTTCACACAATGTGAATAGTCACATAAAAAAACAAATTGAATAAGTTAACTTAAACTTAATCATACATATACAAGTATGTTTTATTATATTTAAAATGGTTTCATTACATATTTCTTCCCAAACCAATTATACTTCATTTCTTCAATACATGGGTTATTAAGAAAGTATATTATTAGGATTTCAAGTATAAGTTTATTCTATATTGGGTAGGAATGAGTCTCAAGATGAATATATAAAAAAGAATACTTAATTATTTATTATTTTAAGATTTTAGTTGGAAGTAGGATTTTGACTTTCTTATATAAGAAAAACCCAATAAACTATATGGTAAGCTTGAATTAAGATTCCTTGTATCGAAAATATTTCTAACAATATATTTGAAATGTTTGTTGTTTCATGATACCTATTCTAGTCATTATAGTATAATACTTTTCTACAAAACTTTGTATATCATTTTTTTTTTTGTATATTTATCTATCTATCACATTAATAATCTTACCTAAAAAAATTTATCTTTTCTTTAAGTTAAATTAAAACAAAGTAGCTAAAAGCATGCGCAGACAATTTTATTTTAAGAATTTGAAAATTATAAATCTTGGTCATACAACTATATAAATGCTAAAAAATAAAAGTTAAAAATTGTGTACTTACCTTTTATTTTGATTTTTACATACAATTTAATTATTTTTATTTTTCATAATAAACACAAATCCTTACTTAGTTATACTTCTTCTATTTTATTATTTAACAATACATAATACTAGAATTACTATGCTAAACCTACAAATTTGATGATATCGTCTTGTCTCCTGCAATGTTTAATCAAATTGAATCAAAAAAATTGAGGGAAAGAATAAAATAAAATTGATGTTGAACCTCTATTAATATCCCTTATTGAATTTCTGTTTTCCGATTTTTTTTCTCCAGAAGGAATAGAGGCTTTATGAGAAGTCGTTGTCCAAAAAGGCCCAAACCTCTGTGAAGAAGAAGAGGCCCATGGTAACTTTCTGGCCCAACACTATACAACATCGTCAATTTCTCTTTCTTTGACATGCTTCTAATTTAATGTTTAACTGTACTAGAATTTCACAACTCTTTTAAACGTTTAAATGGTTTTTCTATTTATCTTTAGATACGTATTTATGGGAAACTATTAAAAAATATCGATGTAAACTGCATTATTTGTGTTTAACGTGCAAAAACTCTCAGAACACCCCACCCAAGTCAACTGCAAGAAAACGTCTTGTGGTAAAAAAGCTACTAAATCAAAGCTTGTGGGCCATGAATGTTGACACCAGTGTTCAAGTAAACCCCACAAAATGCTTCATCACATCAAGGTAACGAGTAATGACAGCATTTGGTGGAAACATTATGATTTCATTTCAAGAGCCATTCTTCCCATTATAACCAAAATTCAGTTCATTCAATCTTGTTTTTCACCGCAAGTTATGTAGCTAGATCAAAACAATCAAGTTCACTGAAAAGTCCTTTGCTTGTTCAATGTCTGTTCATTAAAAATGTGTATGCTTGGCAAAGACATGCTCATAATTACAAGTTAAGGCCTAGTTTTTATAGAGAAAAGAGATCATCTAAGAGAAATGGTATATTGCCATATACAATTTTGTTTTCCTTGGTCATGATCCCCTATCAGTTGTCATGTTAGGAAAAAAAAAGATATGAACAATACGAGAATGCTGCATATTCTACATTTAAGTGCAAATTCCTTTGTAATTCTGAATGTACCAAAATAGTACATCATAAGTGTCCTTACACGATGCTGTGTGGAATATAATGAACTTTAAAGAAGAAACCTGAGCATTTGATCACAACATCGACCGAAAGGAAAAAGCTAAAAGCTTTAAGTGTACACGTGCACTAGCTTTAACCTCTTAGTTTGTCAAATCCAATGGATGCTTCCAGGTTCCAAAGCAATATTCTTGTATCAGGCATGAATTTTGTTATGGGATTTCAATCATACAAAAAACCAGTAAACACTCCAGAATATACGTTGCCGAAGAAGATGCCAACCCACCAAAATAATAGCACTAAGAACCTAAAGTCCTAAAAGTAAAATGCATTTGAATTCCTCAAAAGCAATTTACAAAAATAAAGCACCAAAACCCAGCCCTCCAGCATCAAATCAAGGGCCAGAAGCTCCTGAAGACCCAGCAGCATCCTCTAATCTTAATGTTATTGGTACTTCTTCAATCCCTTTACCTTTATCTGCTGAGCCTTCCACAGCCTTGTTCAATCTTTTCAACCATATATCATAGTCAACAGGGTATGGAGTTCCACAAAGGCTATCCACATAATCAGCAAATGCTTTCAAGAGAGCAGAAACCTGACCAATATGCTGCTGGATCAAACGCTTTGCCCAGCTTCTCTCTCTCCATTGTAAAGCAGATTCGATAGAATCTTGTAGAGACATAGTCCCTCCACAAATAAAATAGAGGATGTAGACAATGCTTTCAGCATCAGAAGAAGGACACAGCTTCCCATGCTGAAGTGCATGAGATGAAGAAAATTGCAAATTTATTGCAGGGCTGTCCCTATCTTCCAGCACGGCACGCCCCCAAGATATGGGCACATACATACTAGCTTTGGTTCTTCTAACACCTTGTTTCTCAACAACGCGTATTATGTTCTCGGGACAAATATCACCATGCTGGACATTAGCCATGGCTGCACTTCTTAGAGCAGCCAGACAGTCCCGGCACAAGCGCGTTGCTTCATCTGCAGAAAATGACCCCTCATTAGCAGCTACAGATGACAGTGGCTCCCCTCTTGGAGATGTCACCAGTATTGGAGTCCCACACCAAGGGTGATCACACCTTCCCCCAGGGCTCTCTTTACTACAAGGTCCAGAATGTAAAATCCTACCAGAAGCAACAATTTCAGGTAAGTATTTGCTCAGGATTCCCTGATTCCTCAAAATGTTTAGAACTTTTGTTTGGCGTTGCACTTGGTACCAAAGGCTCATGTCCTCCAAAGAAGGCTCAAGTCTAGATGGGTGAGCACCCACGTATAAAGTCAATAACTGTGAGGGATGATCAAGACAAACTGCACTGTAGAGATAATAGTTCCCTCCCACAAGAGATTCATGAATTTGGAAGCTTTTCTGTCCCTGCTGTGGATCATCCAAGACCAATATGTCTCCACACCTGAGCTTCAGACGTGATGATTGGCCATTGGAAAATAGTTCATTGTGATCAAGTTCAACTATCTCTCCAGCTTGATAGTCAGTTGTCGCATGATAAGGAACCAGTGCATTTTCAGTGTCAATGATACAGCATTCTGTCCTCCGCTTTTGAAGGCGGAGGCTGTGATCTGAAATCAGCGTGGCTACTGATTTTCGTGGCGGTCCATTCCATTGTGCAATGGAGTAGAAAGTTGCTAATAGTACCTGTAGAGTTCCTATATCCCCCCAGTTTGGATTTCCTAATCGGTTCCATATTGGTTCCATTGGGGTGATGCCAATTTCAGCATAAGTTTTGATCCATTCAGCTACAGATAAATATGGATCGCTTGAATTCAACAAATCCAGTTTGCCAAGGTCACCACTGAACTTCATCACTGCTCCACATTTGGAATCTAGAACTAGAAGGAAAACAGAGTCACTATTGACAGAACTAATTTTGCTCAAACTCCGAGAAACGAGAATATGGAAACCATAAAAGAGAGCTTCACAAATAGTGCCGACTGATAGTCTTGAATCATTGTCCAAGAATGCTTCTGGCTTGAATAAGGCAAACTCTACCATATGATCCCATTTAAATCTTGAATCAGTTACAGTTTTTGATAGTAAAGCCAAACCACGCATTTCCCTCAGCCTGCCCCTGGATATTGCCTTCTCAACACTGCTGAACTTCGAACCAACATGAGAGGGGCAAGAAACACACAATGGCAGTGGTCCACTTTTATGCCAAAATGTACGCCAGAGTCCAATGATAATGGCATGAAGGAAATCTTCTGCAGCTAAATACTGATCTTCTATAAGCTCATCCGAAATGTCAGAGAAGATTGGCATTCGGACGAGTTGCTGAAATGGAACCCCCTCTAATGCCAAATCAAGTTTGCATAATTCATCAGTTGTGAAAGGAGAACGAAAATTTTGCATCCCATCTGCTGAATCACCATTTAGATTCTCTAAAACCCACTCCTCAAGATATTGAGTGAATAACTCGAGGTCAACCAGTTTCCTTCCATATTCCTTGAGCCCCTTCAACACTCTTCTGGAAATAGGAAGAATTTTGCTCAATCCTGAGGTCCCCGAGACAGTACTAGCAGAAATAACTGCCATATAGAAACCATGTTATATTCATAAAATATAGTAACAACTGTTTTTATCAGCAAATAGGGGAGGAGGAGGATTTTTTACTTGGGAAAGCTTTTCCAAACGGGAAAACATGATAAAAGCTAAAAGGACCAAGCAGAGGCAAACCAGTAAATAAATCACATGGCTCCATGAACCATTTGAATGATACTAACAGTAGATGCATTTCAGTGTGTCAAAACACTGGGATAATATTATATTTGAGAGTATGTGCTATTGCAAAGCTTGTGTATATCATAAAAAAAAAAAATCCATACACATTTTGTCAATTGAAAGCTCTTCATTGTTCTATTGAATTTTACAAATTAATTAGGCATCACTGTCCCTCGTATAGTTTCTTAAACATGAATAGGTCGCTAAGCCAACCCAACATTACAAAAGTGTGAGAGGTTAAAGCATGGGAAAGTCAGTAATTTTAGAGAAATGCGAAACAAAGGAAGAGATCAATACAAACCAGAGCTGGACTTCCTGAAACTTTCATCCAGACTTTTTCCAGGAGATAAATCCGATCCATTTTGCAGAAATCCTGATTCGCACAAATAATACAGTTAAGCATTAGATAAATCCCTATATACATATATGTCCTGATCAAATAAATAATTTAGCATTTCCATAGAAGTAAGCAAGTCTTTATCTATAAACCCTATTAACATTCTGTTGTGTCTCAATTACAATAAATATGAAACCTGCATTTGAGAACACATTTTTAGTTCGAATCCTCAGTTCTTCAGGCGTTAGATTGGTGAATCATTTTCACTGACAGGAACAAAGTACACACACACAAACATTATAATTAATTTTATTCCTGAAGAGTAGAAGAAGCAAAATGTCCAAGCCTTCAAGGCTCAAGACACGTTTTCTCTTCAAATATAAATGCACTTATATTTTCTTTGACATTTGTTCTTGCTAGCTTCAATTCTCTCCTCTCCCAACTAATTTCTTGTTTCCATTAATTTGATACAAAAGAGAGTTATCTTCAACAACAAACCAAAAAACAACCAGGTGAGGCTGTAAGTGAAAGTAAGGTTGCACCAGCAATTTAAGAACAATAAACATTTCTTTATTTGAATTTATGAACTGTATTGCCAGTGGAAGGAAACGATCACGTTATTCAAATGCAAGGTATATAAAAGGAAAGAGAAAGAAGCTCTGATCAGTCACGTGATTAGCAGGAACTAGGTCCCTTTGGTTACATAGAAATGAAATTGTTTTTAGTGATATAGCTCTTGACCATAATTTACTTGAATGGATAAAAAATAGACCTTGGTTATGGACTAAAGCTGCGAGATCTGGATCCAATTGCTCCTTTCATGAATGGGCTTCTGATCCTATTTTATGATACCCTTTATAAGAGTTGGTATTTGTTTCAATTCTTGAGGAAACAACACTGTACTCACTATTATATTGCTCGATACGACCAGAATACTTGCCTTGATAGAAGAAAATTCACATAGCACAAACACTATTCCCTTATGGCAAATACCTATATGCAGAAGAACTTTCTCATTGAATAGAAGCCATATTTAACAGAGTAAAACACCGGTTTTACCTGCTAATACTCATGTTCTCTAGCGGTAATTAGTCTACATTTCGGTATCGTCAATTGTAATCTTTCTTTTTGTATTGGTTCATAATTCACATATATGCACAAAATATTCATCACGCGACAACGCTAACCAACTAAAACAAACAAAAGGGTAAAATTTTCGCACTCCCATTACAAGAATGAAAATCCAAGAAGTTGTCATAATCACGCCATAACAAATTCCAGAGAATAGAAGACATGCGAAGAGTTGAAAAACAAGACATATCAGAGGAGTCGCAAAAAAAAACACGAGCATTCTTCCATTCCAGGTTCAAACTAGTGCGGATTATCATACCCATCACATAATTTTACAATGCAAGTGGCATTTGGAAGGCACGTGAACCCTTGAAAGAATAACACACAACGAAAATCACAAACACAATTACTTAATATCGTTAACAAAGAAGGGGAAAGAGAATAGACAGTAAACAAACCCCATTGAACAAAACAAACATTCTAAATAAAAAAGGCATAAAAACCAAGACGAAAGTGAAAGTCACCTAATTGCATCGCGACCCAAAAGCTGAAAATTCTCACGGACAAGATTCCAAGATATCCTTAAACCTGGAAGCCCACATTGCTCAACCCACAAGGGGCAGTGACTGTGGAGGGTGACAGGCAGGGACATTAAAGCCAGAAGGTAAACAGTAACAACAAGAACAACATGGGACCACACCGAAAGTGAAAACGACCAACGTGGTTGCAGATCTCAACGAGGAATTATTGATGACACGGGAAAACAACGAGCAAGGTGTCATCTTGCTGTAAAAGCCAAATGAAAGAAGACACCCCAATGGTGTTTCTCTTGTTTAGTGGAGAAGGGTAGAAGAAAAAAAGTGAAAGTTTTGTTTTGGGTGTTTGTGGTTACATGGTTAGAAGTTGGGAACATGAGACACTGTTATGGAAGCAGACATTGTAGGAGAAAGAGGAGAAAGGAGAGAAGAGGAAGAAAGGTGAAAAAAAGATGGAGGCAGGAGCAGGAGCAGCAACAGAAGCATGAACAGGATGGGAAGCTATAAATAAAAAAGCTGCGGAAAACCCAATGACCTTGTCTCCGACCCATAGGCCATAGCTCTTTCTTGGCAGTTGGTCCTATTGATAATGATGTCTCGCATTTTCGCATTTTTTCTTCATCCACCTTCCAATCCCCAAGCGCGTCCCTTCCAAACGCCTCACCTTCTACTAACAAACCATTTCTCTCTTAGCATTTAATTTTTATTCATTTAGACTTAATCATTACTTAACCTTACATTAACAACCAATCTTATTCAATCACTTTATAACAATTCACTTAATTATTTATCAAAATACAGTTCATAGACTCGTCTGTCCTTTATATCAAATTATTAAAATACTATTTTTCTAATTACTTTATAATATAAGTTCTCAAAATATTATTTTTCAAATTAATTTAAAAACAAACATATTTCTAACAAGTGCTTTAACAAAGATTACAAATTTAAAATTTAAGATAAAAGCTTTGAAAGAAAGAAATTTCAAGTCTTTTTCACAAAAAATAATCTCTCGATCTCGAAAATTATATTTCTAAACACCAATTTTAGAAAATAAAAATAATCGTTAAAATATTTAAATATATGACACTATGAATCTTTTTAATGATAAATTTAATTTTATCATTGAAACAGTATTTTTAAGGAAGGTTTAAAAGAAATGAAACATAAGATTCATTTAAAATAGAACAAATTATATGAGAGTTTATTATGAACGAACATCTGCATTGTACTAAAATCAAATTAATTTATGTTCTCATTCTTCAATTAAGCATTAGTTTTTTCCTTTTTTATTTATCATTGAATTAATTATTCTATTTCTATGAGAGAATGCACATTTTTTTAAAAATTAGGTGTTATTTTAGTCAATTATTTCAAAGAACTTAATATGTTTAATGTGAAATAACCTTGAACTCCATCATCATGGAACAGAGAAAGTAATTATTTTGGTCTTTTAATTGGAGAAAAAAAAATACCAACAGCATAACATATTGAAAATAGAAAGTTTTAGTGGGATATATTCTCATTTTATGAGATTCTATTTTAATGATGTAATTTCTAATAGTTTTCAATCAATAATAAAATATGGGTTAGAAAAATTATGTTATAAATTTTTTTAGAGTAATCCTCTGAATTTTAGTGAGTAAATTGAAACGTAAGTACTTCCAATATTTATCTCATCAAATATTCAAGTAATTAATTCCTTCAAAGTTAAAATGAACTCTTTGTGTTATTTATTATTATCGTAAAAAATATTAATTTACTTATAAGTATGATTAATAAAATTAAGTTAATATCACTATAATCTTTACGTTGAAACGCATGCAGACAGTGGCATAGAATAGAACAAATACTTAAGTCAGATTTCAACTTTCGTGTTGTACGTTTTCTTTATTATATTTTAGTTTTAACAAACATCGCAGTTATACGATTTTGAATTTTCATAGTATGATTGCATTAAATATTTAAGTTGCTGATTATTCAAAATGAAAGCACATTGTCTTGGTCATTCATTACTACCATTAAAAAATATTAAATCATTACAAATATCATGATTTTGAGAATTAAATTTACATTCTTATTGTTTATTTTTAAGGGAACAACAAATTTTAAAAAATGAGATTGATTTCTCTTTAAATTAAAATTATTTTATACGCTAAATATAAATTGTTTGTAACAAAAGAAAATTCGACGAAAGATGAAAATGTCTTCTCCATAAAATTAAAGAAAAAAATGCTTGTAGCAAGATAAAATTTAAGAGATTAAAGTGCTATTATTGAAATTTTTAAATAATTAAAATTTTATTGTAGTAAATAATCATTTACTAGAGGAGTATATTTAATTGAAAAATATCATTTTAAAATATTTGAATACATTTCTCTATTCGTACATACAATAAAGAAATTTAGAGATTAAAACAAATGTTATAGTATCCCAATTTTTTTAGGGGACAACAAAATTTGATGGTAGTTAGTTGAGATTTTAAGAGATTAAAAAAATAATCTGTATCAAATCATTCAGATTTCTAAGAATTATCTTCGTTGATGATATTTTTTAATAGATGTTGTGTGACTTTTTATTAGTATGTATATAAATATTATTCTCATAAAATAATTTAATTCAAATATATAATACTTTTCTATTTTTCCCTAGGATTTTTGGCAATTCATCAGTTACAAGAGGAAAGTTTCCTCTTCCAGTCTCGAAGGGTTTTCTGCTATTATATATTATTATTATTATTATTATTATTGTTGTTTTTCAATAAATAAAAACATTTCTTTCAAAATTTGACTTTTACATGTGATGTTGATCTTTAGTTCACTCAGTTTTTAAACATTTTTTCTATAATCATATCACTATCATGATTTTTTTCAACAACACAATCTAGATTTGTTTGTGTTTAACGACTTAAAAATGGATGAAGAAAATTATTAAATAAAAATTACTTTTAATATTAAAATAATTAGTTATTATTTAATTAGATTAAAATTTATTTTCTAAAAAAATATTAATATTTAAAATAGTTTTTATATTAATAAAAAATTATAAAATAATAAATTAGTATTTAACTATTAATTATCAAGATTTTTTCATATGCTAATTTAGAATATAAAATATTATTAACTAATTTAAAAACTATTTATTTTATTAATAATAAAAAACACTTTAGATACTAATAATTTTTAATTTAAAACAATGTATAATTTAATTAATATAGTAATTAATTATTTTTTATCTCTAAATTTAATTATTATTATTTTTTAATAATATATATTGTGAATTTTTCATAAACAATAAAAAAGCAAAAATCAATAGAGAAATGTTTGTCAAATTTTTATTTTAAAAGTGAAAAATGATCAATAAATCCATCAACTGAAATTTTTATTTTTAAATTTTTTTTAAAGGAATGAAGGAAAGAATTAAAGTGCTAGAAGAACTTAAAATTATCAATAAATCTATCAAACGAATTTTATTTTTTAGATTACTATAGAGAAAAGTGGAGGAATTGAAACATAGTAGAGTGTTGAGAATTTCTTATTAGATATTTAAATAAAAATAATTTAAACTAATAATATATAAATTAAACTTGATAAAGAAAAAGAAAAATGCATAATGAGAATTATAGAATTGAAGTAATTTATTGTGTATCATATCATTGAACCACAAAACATGGTTGCATCATGAAGAGATTCTTAAGAAATGCAAGGAAAGAGTGATTAGCACACTAAACCTAATTTTAAGTGAATCCAAGAGCCACAAAATAATTTTAATATTGATTGATTTTGAATCCAGTTCCCTCTAAAACATTTTCCTTATAATTAGTTTATGATTTTCCATAATCACATTTTTTGTGAAGCAAATGGTAAGTAATTAGTGTATTAGAGTGAAGTGAAGATGAATAATAAAAGATTTTGTCATATATAGTTAACACTTTCTTACTTTTTAAAAGCTTTAGAACATAACTAACTCATTGTTGAAACTAAGGAAAGAAGTACAAGGAACACAACTGAAAACTGCAGTGTGCCACACTCGCTCGCTTCGAGCGTGACTCTTCTTCATAGTTTGCTGTCATGTTATCCCTATGCTTTTCCATCAATTTTATAATAACCCTCTTCTTCATCCAACACTGTTTTTTTTCTATTAAAATAAATTTGTATTAATTCTTTTATATAATTAATAAATAAATTTTCAATGTATATAGTCTAAATAAAATTTTGTATAAAAACAAATATAATGATTCTTTCCAATAATTTTTTAAGCCAATTAATTAAAAATCTAAAATTTATATTAAATAAAAAAATTAATTTTATATTTTTTTATCAACAAATAAATTTTATGTATATAAAAAGAAACGTATTTAATCATTTAAATATTAATAAATTATTATTAAAATAATATTGAATTTACACACTCTGGGTTAACTTCTTATAAGTCATGATCACTTTTAATGCAAAATGCACGTGATCAAACAAAATGTAAACTTTATTTTGCATTCCGTGAGATTAAATTATATTTAAATCAGTTTATAATTTGTTTTCTTTTTTTCACTTTATATGTTTAGTTTTGAATGTGAGGTTGTGTTAGAAAATTTATATTTATTAAAAATATAACTAAGACATATTACTTATTTAAATAAAATGGAAATTTTATTTTACTAAACTCATCGTTATTAAGGTAGATCTAAAAATCATATTATTTTATCTAATATCAAAGTTAATAAAAGAACTCTTTGTTATACTTTTTCCTTATCGAAACTTCTTTATTCTTTATTCTAGTTTCAAATGATTAATATTTAGTAGAAAGAATAGTTAGGCATTTCACCTTAATATTAAAATATAACTAAATTTATAACATAAGAGTTAGTGTAAATTTAGGGTGGTTGAGGACCAAATTCCTTACATAATAAGGCCAAATACATAAGGTGTAACAGGTTGTTGTGTTTGAGGTAAGGGAGAATTATTGTCGAAAACAGTAATTAAATTAAATTGATGTGTAATTAAGGGTTTGAATGCAGAAAGTAATTAGCAGAGAATGTGCATTGAGTGTTATTCATTACTATTATTGCACGTTCCCATTATATTGTCTCCTTCTTCAAGCAATCTTCAATCATTTTAGTTAATGTTTTGGGAAGAATCATGACTTATTTCAAAAGCAATATATAAAATATTAGATGGCTTACCATTACAAATGCAGAAATCCATCACAAAAAATGCTGTAAAAATAAGAGAGTAATTAAAGATAAAAGTAATCATTGTAGAATTAAAGACTTTGTTAAAATTATGGTCTTTTTAAATATATATAAGTATCAAAATAAAAATATAAAGGACTAAAATTAGAGATTAAAAAGGAATGAAAATAAGTATATTAAACTTAAGAGTTAAATATAATTTTTTTCAAACAATTTTTTTTCTAATCTAAATTTTAAATCTTCTAAATATTTGTAATAAAAAAACTATTAAAATGAATATTTATCTGTATTATAATATTATAATATAATGTATACTGAAAATTTATTTGTAAAATAAAAGACAAAAATTCATTTCAATAATTATTTTTACATATGAGATTTAAAATTTACACAAGACAAAAACCAATTTTAGATAAAAATCGAGGAGGAAAAAAATATATTTAATCTTAAATTTAATGTACATATAACTATGTTTTTTTAATTTTTCTTTTCAAATATTATATTTTTTTTCACCACACACTCTTCCTTCTTTCATCATACTTTCTCACTTTTTCAGCATGCCCCCCTTGGTTCCTTTCATTCCTTCTTCCACGTGTTCCTTTAATGTCCAACGAAAAAGATTAAATTCTTTAATTTGTTTATATTTTATTTAGGACTCCAAAATTTTCAATAAAATATGAAAAAAATATTTTGTATTTTTATTAAAAAATAGAATTCTTTATTTCAAAGGAATAATATATTTTATAGTTTATGGTTAGATATTGATTATGAATTATATATTTATATTTCTTTAATTTAGTTTACTTTTGAAATAAATAAAGAATGTGTGAAATTTCTATTTTATTTAGGGTTTCAAATTTTCAATAAAAGCGAGAGAATTTTGTTTTTTTATTTTTTTTGTTAAAAAAATTAGATGTGTTTATTAAAAAATGAAATGGGGAATTGTGAATTAAAAAATTATATTAGTTTGTTTTAATCATAATACACAAACCTTCTTATGATTACTGGGTATGACTGTAATTTGTTAAGCACTGCTTTGCATGTGTATTATTTAATGTTTATATGTGTTTTATTTAGGGCACATAATTTTCAAATAATAGAGTAGGAGTAAAGTTTGTTTTTCTATTTTTAATATAAAGTAAGGCACCATTTGTTGTTGCATTTTTTCATTTTCTTTCCATTTCCCCTTTAAATTTTAAATACAGTTTCATAAAAAACCTTCTCAAACTTCTCAAAACTTTTCCAATAATTTTTAAATAATTATTTACTTTCTAAAATAATTAGTTTATAAATATCAATTTTTTCTATTGCCTTATAATAGGTTACAAGAAAATTATTTAATATAATTAATTTTAGAAATAAAAAATAATTAAATTAAATATTATTTTTATAAACTAAAAGGTTATTATTATTTAAAATATTTTTATTATTAATAATATTTTATAAAATAATTTTTAAATTATTATTTAATATCAATTATAAAAATTTATTTATGAATTATTTTAAATTCTAAATTAATATTTTATTTATAATTACAAACTAATTTATGATATAAAGTAGTTAAAATTTTGATAAATAATATTTGATACCAATTTAAATTTTTTTTATAATTTTTATTAATAATATAGATTATTGTCAATATCAGTAACGCTTTAGTTTATAAATTATTTTCTACAACTTTTATTATTATTATTATTATTATTATTATTTATTTACAACATTTATATAAACAACTTTTCTAACCCTTTTTTCTTATTTTTCAATAAGACTATTTTATTATTTATGAAATTAAAATAATTTTATTATGTGATAAAAATACATACTTTTACCATTTTTGTCTACCAGTAAGTGGATAACCATTAACTATAAAACTAATAATTTAATTTTCACTATTTTTCTTATAAGTATATTTACTTTTTATACTTTTTAAAACTTATATTATTTTGATAGAATTGTGTCTAATGATAGAAGTTGTGGTATGTTATGGCATATAGTGGCATATGGGGGGTGATAAATCGGGTGGCCCATACAGACTGGTTCGTGTCTCGTTGGAAGAAAATGTGGAATTATTTATTCTAATTGACTTGCTTATGTGTTATGTATACATGGGTAAAGTGTGGGACAAGAAACATTGACCTACTCCACATAACTTTTAGAAATTTATTTTTCTATCTTTATGTTTTCTTCATTTTCTTCGTGCAGCCTCATATTTTAAAAGAATCTAAAATTATTTATTTTAAATTTTTCAATTTAAAATATAAATTTGTATTTTGTAGTGTGTAATCTAGAATATTATACAATCTGAAACACAATTTTTAACTTCGAAATTCTATAACTCTAGAAGTCTCTGAATTTCACATTCAATAAATTTTACTCATGTTTTATTACGCATGTGTCGTGAGAATTACCTAATTAATCTAAATAAAAAATTTAATTTATTTAAAAAATATTTAAAAAAATATTTTTTATTAATTTAAAAAAAAAGTATTTTTCGGATTGGTCCACAAGCCCGCGGTCCAACACTCATGCAAGGCGGACCAGTAAAATCAGCCCACGTATTCTATGCAGGACGCACCATCCCAACCCATATTTTGCTAACTAAACGTGAGACAGGTCTATGCAGGACGGGCCATACTCTATATAGTAAGTTTTTGCGGCTCGATTACCATCCCTAATGACATCTCTATAGGAAGATCATACTCTAAAGGAAACTTCTTTCTGCACCCCACAATGTCATGCAAAGACAAAATTGTCCCTATTATTTTTTAAAAACCCTAAAATGCGCTTAAACTTAAACTATTATTTTTTTCTTCGTTTGCCTCTTAGCAGCGTCGTTGCACTCCTCTGTCTCAGCAGTGTCGTTCCATTCCTCTCTCAACGAACTCCATTGCCTTTCCATGGACTTCATTCCTCTCTCAGTGACATCGTTCCATCTTGCGTTTCTGTTGGTGGTGTAGGGTGACTTGGTTGGAGATGAGTGGTTTTCTTGAAGGTAAGTAAATTTTGTTTTCAGATCTGTAGTTTCAGTTTTTCTTCGGATTTTCGTTTTCACAGTGCATACATATTATTTTGGATAATACAGTTCGGTAGTTTTACGGAATAGATAATCCATATTATATTTGTTTGCATTATGGATTATGGAATCCGCAAAAATTTTGGATTGGCGCTTTCGATAAAATTTTAGATTGGCACGTCCGATAACCTCCCGAATTGGTTCTTATGGTAACCTTATGGATTGGTTCTTCCGGTAGTACATAATCTCTGAATGGCAGGTGTTAGGAACTTCAAAATTATGGAGTATCTTGAGTTTCACTTGGAGTCAAAAGGGATCTTACCTTTCGGGAGAAAGAGTGTGTATGATACCCAATGGTGCATTGTTTAGTGACGCTCTTTGTTTAATGATGTGTGTAAAAAATCACCTTTGTAATATAGGTGGCAGGCAAAGACAAAAAGAAACACCATAACCACCAATGCTCCTAAAAAAACTTAATTTTTACCTCTAAAAGCCAAGCAAGCAACACTTCAACAACGCAAACCACTCTTCCACCTTGGTCCATATAACTAAAATGACTATCCACCAGCGCCTGAGATGAATGAAGAAGATGAACAGTGCCAAATAAACTGCACCACATGCCCTTTCTCAAATAAAAGGTCAAGATCAATTTTAGAATTTAAAAAATTATGGAAGTGTTAAAAGAAAAATCTATGGATGCAAGAAGAAGCCTACTCCAAATGTTAAGTTTAAAGACATGAATATTATAAAACATCTTCATTAAAATATATTAACATGACATGAAAATTGAGATTCTAAATCTTAAAAATTATTTTTAATTTTCAAAACATCAACTTCTAATAAAATATTAATTAGAGAGTGAACCTTATAAGATTCTTTTATTAGAGTAAAAAGTTAAAAAAATTTAAGACATGAAACTTGCAATAGAACTATAGGTGTAATACATTGTCTTAGGTGTTCCGGATTGAATTTTCAAGAGTAATTTTAACATCTAAGATATTTAATATTTAATTTAATTAGGGTACTAATTTTAATATTTATTGTGGTACTTTTAAATTTTTATATAGTTTAAAAGAAAAATAAATTTTTAAAATAAATAAAAAATTAACTAATTAATTAATTAATACTCACTCCATCAACTAGTTTAAATAAAATGATTTCTCCAAATCACAGAAGTATATGCATTTTTTTAAAAAAATAAGTTCTAAAAGTTTAATTAAAATTTAATTATTTAAAAACATCTAAAATTATAATTATATGATAATATTTTTTCTTAAAAAAAATTATTTATACAATAAAATTGATATATTTATATAGTTGTGTCATTTTTATGCTATTTTACATTTATCAGATAATTTATTAACTAAATACTTTCAATCCAAAAAAAAATTGAAATAATAAACACTTCTAAACACATTTTCTGTTTTTTTAGGAATTTAAATTTAGGATTTGATTTAAAAGATATTAATTGTGATTTTTTTTATTTATTTACAATAGTATTTTTAAAGACTTTGTAAAATAAGAATTTTAAATTTCAAAACAAAATATATTTGAATGAAGCAAGTAGACACAGGAAAGAATAGTTCTACATTAAAGCTCATATAAGTTTTATTTTCTAAATAAATAGAGAAAGAAAACTTTGACATGTTTTGACTTAGTAATACAAGAGACTAAGTAATATGTAAATTAAAAAATGGTTAATGGAAAATAAATACTAAAAAATTATATTACTTTTTAAAATAACTTAAAGTAATAACGACAAAAACAATAAGATATAAAGAATCAGTCAAGATTCAACAAATAAGAATGGATAAAAAAGAAACTAATATTTGCGAATTTAAATGATCGAAGAAATATAAAAGATAATAATTGTAGTTACATTACATAAATAATATATAAAAATAAAATAATAAAAAATGAATATTGATCACTCCATAGGTTTAATATACACTTCTACCACTTGGAAATATCATATGTTTCCATGTAACACACGATTATCACATATTAAAAAAAAACAGATAATAAGATAAGGTAGTGTTTCAAAACTTTTAACATAATTTAGTTTTCAATTACAAACATGTAATTCATCACTTTCCATATATTACATTTTAACAAAGCAATCAAGTGTCTATAAATAATTCATATCAATATTCCTCATATCAGAACTCCATTAACCAACATAGATAGACATTTAAAGACATACAACAACAATTTGGAAGAATTGTGCATTGCCTTAGACTTAAAGATATGTCTTTGTCATACTACTCAATTGTGAAATTCACAAAACTATACACATAATAAAAATATCAATATCGAGTCATCTCATATGACATGTGTCAGACCAAATTAATTTTCAAACAGCAAACAAAGTCATATGAAATTTTGTTGACTCTCGCCACCTGATAATCTTCATCTATATGATTACAATATTCCAATAGAGTCAGGATACCTCATTCTAGACAAATCTCTAGTCAATGTACATCCTAACAATCTCAACATGGTATTTTCTTTCCTGAAAATACATGTCTCAATCATATATTCTAATAATTCATATTTCATATCACACAAAATAATCATTCAATCACATAAAAGTTTAGATTTTTAAACTATTTTTGTAAAAGGGGTTGAGACAATAATATCCATTGGTTGAACAATTATATCTCCTCTTTCGGTCTCTCTCTCTCTATTTCTTATTTCTTCGAGTGTTTGACCTTGGCTTTCGGTCGGGGGACACTTGTAAAAGGTTCTCAAACGCTCAAATAAGTGTTCGGTATTTGGGTGCAATAAATTTTGTAATAATAATGTACATTTACCTTAGTTGTAGTGCCTATTTATAGTATAAGATGAGCCATTTCATTGTTGGACCTTAATTAAGGTGTGTGTCGCCATTAACGATCGCATTACTTGATTTTAGTATGGTTTAATTGCATTAATATATTCTTTAGTATATGCGCCTAAAATTGTTTTGTTTGGTCGGTACCAGATACCGACGCGTATAGGAATCGTCATTCGATTCTAACGGTACACTTGTCCCCAGGCTCGACAGACTATGTTCTGAAGAGTCTTGATGTGATTGTTTCATGGCTTGGTCGGGGATAATGGTGCGTGATAGGTCGTCCTCTACTAAGTTTGTATGATTTGACATGTGCGATAATGGCACAAAGTCGTACAATGACTATACATAATGCTTTTTGGAGGCGTATCTCAAAAGCTTTTCTATGGTAGGAAAATTTGAATTTCTCCTAGGGATTTACGTGCTTTGAACGTCTTGAAGATGTGAACCATTAAATGTGGGGGGATTTAACGATTCAGTGCCTTGTGACGCTTTGTATGACCGAAACTAAGTTCCTATAAATAGATGACCCCCCTTCTTCTCATTTCACATTTGCTTTGGTCCGACTTTTGAATCTTTCATTGTGGCGATGTGTGTATCGTTTGTTTTGAAAGGTTAGTTATGTCCTCCTCTTCTAGCTTCATTGGGTTTTCAGGCAGGTCTTCTTCTTCTTCTTTGAGTCGGTCGGGTAACACCCTTTTTACACCTTACACATCTTCCTACAAAAACTTTAAAATCAAATATTTCAAAGTATATATTGAGCCAGATGGTATGAGGTTTTTCTATAACCGAGAGGGTAAACCCAAATTCCCCTTTTATTGGACCAAGTCTCCCACCCGATATAAACAGTGGCCTCGCTCGTCCATGAGTGTCGAGGATTCCAAAGTCTTTGGAGTTTTTGATATTCTGTCAAGGAGGCTCCCTACTCGAAATTTGTTGGCTATATACATGTCATCCCATCGTTGGGTAGATTTTAGTGGTATGTGTTAAATTTCCTTTACTCGGTTTATCTTTAATCGTGCTAACCTTATCTTGTGTTTCTTGTAAGTGTAATGACTCAGTCAAATCCTACTTACAAGGCTTTGTTTATGTGGTTAAGATAAGAGGCTACCGAGAGATCGAGAGGCAACCTCAAACAAGTGGTCAGGATTCATCTGCCAATGTCATCGACCTAGTGCCACCTTTGGGCAACCACAATCGAAGACATAAGAAAAGAAAGAAGAGGACATCTCGGAGGTCCCGTAGAAGTACATCGAGGCACTTCGTACCACCCCCTTCTTCTTCTCCTGGCATGACGAACGATGAGTGCATTCCATGCTCAGAGTCAGATTTCATTTTGCTTAAGGTGTTCAAGTTGGCTTGACACCCAACGAAGAGCAAGTTATCCTGACAGGTACCGTTGAAAGTTCTAATTTCGGCTTGTGTGAAGTTTATGTGTTGATCTCTAGTGCTTACCCAGGTGATTGACGATGAGGCCAAAAAAGTGGTTGTTGAAGTCGTTTCAAAGATGGAGCACAAACTGATCGATGCCACCAACTCTTTGAAGTCAGCCCTAAAGGCTAATTCAACTTTTGAGAGAAAAATTCGTAAGTATGATACCAAGTTGGGTCAAGCCCAGTCAAAATGTGCCTACTTGGAGGCCAAGGACCAACGTTGGGTGGCTGAATACAAAAAACTGGAGAATAACTTTAATGACTTGACTTTTGCTCGGGATGAGTTACTGGCTGAGAAGGAGGCTGTTGAGGCTCAACTTTGGCATTTAAAAAGTCATATTCTTGGGATGTGCGAGGAGAGCTTCAACCAAGCCGTTTGACAAGCCACTATTTTGTATCACAAGCCGCCTGAGGAAGGGGAGTTCGATGTTCACAAGGACGTCTATGATGAGTGTATAATTCCTTTAAAGGACATCCCCTCGGAGATCGAAAATGAGGCTCCTACTATTGAGGAAATTCAAGCCGAAGAGTAGTTCTTTAGGCTTTTTAATTTCTCTTTTTGTAAACATTGGGACCGCGATGTGGTTCCCCTATTTTCCTTATAAATACAACTTGGCTCTTTTGTTCATTTATCGAGATTTTACTACTATCTTTTGAATAAGTGAAATATCGACCAAATGGTGGAAAGAAATTGATTAATTATATTGTTATTCGGATTTTTGTAAAGCATGGATGCATGTTTGTTAAGTTGATGCAAGTGTTTATTTCCAGTGAGTTCGGACAAACTTATGCATTGTTGATCGGGAGGGATTGTCATACGTGCGCAAATCTTCATAGGCTAACCAGGTTGATTTTGGGGGTTGAGAGGGATTGTCATTTTTAGGCAAAGCTTCCTTGATCGAGCTAGAAATGAATAATTAATGTTTAGACATCGGGACAGATTGCCATTTTGGGCAAATCTTCCTTGACCGAGCCTCTTGTTAAGTAATGTTTCGGGAGGGATCATTATGGCCTCGACATTCAACCTTAGTCATAACGAAGCTTCCTTGACCAAAGGAGATAGATAAGAACACATGTTGAAAGGTGGCTTGTTAAAATCTTCTCGGCTTAAAACCTTCCTTAGGGATGACTGAGTGAGGAAATAGTGCACATATTTTGAGGTGAGTGACATTCCACATCCTCGGTACAAATTTCCCAGAAAAAACTCTAAGTGATAAGTGTTGTGGGGTGCTACCTCTTGTACGCAAAAGGGTTTTTCCCAATTAGCCGATAACTTTCCTTTGGTTTTTCTCTTTTCGTTGTGCATTCGCCAACCAAGATATTTTTTTTGGAAACCCCTCGATTGACGAGTGTTTTTATTATTGCGAAGTTGTCGATAGTCACTATTATGACCATGAGGTCATCTTGCGTTGGATCTATGACATTAAAATCTTTGTCGCTTAAAAGGATTGGGGTATCCCCGACTAGATGTGGATGGAAGATGAATTGAAAGATTGAATGACACGAATGTGTTTCTTCCGGAACGAGCTTGAGCACCCACCTCCTACAAATCCACCCACTATGGTATTGATGACCTCCTAGCCATTACGTCGTGCCGATCCAGGATTCGTCTGAGAGCGTTGTTCTGGTCTTTATCTTCCTATCGAGGTTGTCGTTGATAGTAGTCTTTGCAGTCTTCATCTCTCCTTGAGGGTTATTCTCAGTGTCAGGGTGAAGAGCAGATCGTACTACGATTGTCCTATCGGACATCTGCACAGGTGCCCAACTTGGCTAAGTTCTTTGATCTTATCCTTTAGGGCCTGTCACTCTTATATTAAGTGCCCCTAGTTATGATGGTACCGACATGTTTTGGATGTGTTGGCATACTCAATGGTCCGCACCTTCCTCGGAGTGGCTATGAGGTTAGTGTTTAGTGCTTCTTCCAAGATCTTCCCCCAATCGACATTTAAAGGGGTATAATACTGAAAACGAGGTCCTCAGACCTCACTATTTTTTCTGAATGAAGGTTCGGATCCTGGGTGAAACTTTAATTAACCTCTCCATAAACACTCGAAGTGGCTCCCCCTTCTCCTGTTGCATGTTCACGGGGGCGATTGAGGTCAGGTGATTCATCTGGCTAGTCGCAAATTGAGTTCCAAACTTTGATTTCAATGTCTCGAAGCAATCAATAAAATTAGGTAGAAGTCTTGTGAACCAGCTAAGGGCCCCCCTTTGAGCGTTGTGGGGAAGACTTGACACAACACCAAATCTTCAGAGGTATATATGCGTAACTAAATTGATTTACAAATGAATATGCTAATGTATGTTGTTTTAAGATACTTCCATTGACAAATAATATGATATTTTAATGGTTAATTGATCATTTATTTATGAAGTTACTGTTTAATTGATTACCTCATGATTTTAATTGATTATCACTGATATTTAGTCGATCAAAATTACCATTTGAAGCTCACACTTGGCAAAAATGGTTAGATTTATTGCATTTAGTTAGATTGATTGATTTAATTTCGTTTGTAATGCACCAAATTGTCATATTTAAGTTTATAAATATATTTGAAAAATATTTAAGTATTATAATCATTATTTGTTTGAATGAAATCATTCTTATGAGAATTTTCACCTCCTTGCACTTTCCATTCTTTTTCTCTTAAAACTCCTTAGAAAAAGAGTCCTTGCTCCTTCAAAGCTTCATGCATCACTTGAAGGATGAATAAGTGAAAAGGAAGTTGAAGAAGAATATAAGAGATCTTGAAATGATAGAAAAATAAATTACAAATTTATTCTTCTAAATTTCTTTAGGAGTGAAAGCTTCATATTTCAATAACTTCTAAGAAATCAAAGTCTCAAAACCTCTGTTGAAATGCTAAGCATGTAGTATCCTAATTTGGTAAAAGTATTTTTCTCAAGAGTCACTTGGGTAGGGGGAATTTTAATTTCAAAAGTAAAGGACATTGAGATTATTATATATGACTATTTGGGCAAACATTGCTCAGTTTAAGTTGGAAGGTGAATTCTTTCTTCAGGTTTTGAGAATTTTGATAAATTTTATATTTATTTGGACTATTTGAGAAATCCATCATTTGTTCAAGGGACAAACTTCAAGCATTTAGGACTAGAGGCATGAAGATGGATGAGTGACTTATAACCTTTCTCATTGCCTGGATTTTGGCTCCAAGTAGGAGCAACTAATCATAACTATCAGAGGATGACATGCTACTGAATTATGCCTTCAAGAATGACATCTAACTATATAGGTATACCATCATTTATGAGATAATGCTAAAGGCAAAAATGTTGCTTGTGTATCAAATCTCATTTTCAATGTTTCTCTCAAAAGTCTTTAAGCACTATGGTGTTGATGTAGAAACTACTATTGCATGGTACCCTTCTAATAAGATTGAGGAAATTGCCATTTATAAGATGATGATGGTCAAAAGAGGTGATTAATGAGTATAAAAAAATAAGGAACAAATGCAGACACATAAGAACAAAATGATCCAATGTAAACTCATGAAGCTCAAGGTAAGGAAAATGAAAAAACCCACTCTCTTCATTTGAAGAAACCCACTAATCGATTATTCAATAAATATTTATATCTTCTTAAATTAAGTTTTTTTTAGGAGAATCGATTAATAAATAATGAATATCAATTATTTAATATTTAATGATTTTTTTTCTCAACTTTCTTGGCACATGCTTATTTAAACGACTATTGTTATAAATTTGTTGATAATGACCTAACATGAGATTTTAAGCTTACAAATGAATTTAAATTGTTTTTTTACTTCTAATCTTTATTTTCCCCCTTGTACTTCATGAAGGGGAAACATTAGATAAGGGGAAGTCATAATTAAAGCTTTTCCTTATTTTGATTTGCAAATAACCTCTTGCTTTATTTGTTTATTTTTAGTAAAATACCCAGTTGCTTTTGCTTTACCTATATTTATTTCAATTTTCTTTTCCGGGTCTCATGGGTGTCTAGTAAGCAGGCTTTTCCTAACTACCATAATCTTCTTTTCTTAGAAAAGAAACTATTAATTTTTATAAAAATACATTAAAACTGTAATTTTTGTAAATCATCATTAAATTATAGATTACCATGTAAATAAAATGATTATTTGGTGTAATAGTAATTACTTTAAAAGCTATACCTGATTTGTAACATTTAAGTAAAACTGATTTGTAATTGATTTATAGTGTAAAATATATTATAATTATATCAAACTTAAACTCCATTTTATTTTTCTGTGACGCAACATTAATAAATAAAGATTAATTAATAAATTAAAGGAGAATGGTTAAATAGTTAGGCTTTAACGGTGTTGTTGAGGGTAAAAGAATAGCTTTGTAGCAATCAATTAGTGAGAAGAGTCGCTCGCTCGCAAACGGAGACCAAATCGTCGCGAGTGGCGAGGCGTTGAACCTAGCCGCTCTCATCATCAACAGTTAACGAACTGAACCTTTTGCTCAGATCTGAGATTCAGAACGCTTCGCATCCCCAAACCCTAACTACTCCGGTGGCCAAAGCCAACGGCGATTCGATGGCGAGTTTCCAAGTCGGCGGCAAGGTTGTCGACCACGTCGATTTGCTCAGGAAGAAGCAATTGCCGTGGCGCCTTGACGTTTGGCCTTTCGCCATTCTATACGGTACGTGGGTTGCGGTGATTCTTCCCAGCCTCGACTTTGTAGATGCGGCGATCGTTTTAGGCGCGCTCTTTGCGCTTCACATCCTCGTTTGGCTCTTCACTGGTTGGTCTGTTGATTTCAAATGTTTCGCTCACTATAGCAAGGTGAATTGTTTTCTTTGTGTTGATTGCGAGTACTTGATAAGTGTGTGTGTAGAGTTTGTTTTAATAATTTTTATTTTTCTTTTGTTTGTGCTCAGGCTAAAAATATTGACCAGGCTGATTTCTGCAAGATCACTCCAGCGAAGTTCTCGGGTTCTAAAGAAGTTGTGCCGCTTCATTCTCGGAAAAGTGTAAGTTCTGACGATTTTTGGATGGTTGAATTGAAGCGTGGTAGTGTTTTTTTTTTTTTTTTTTTTATTTGGATGGTAGTAAGACTTGAATTATGGGTTTTTAGAGGAAAAAAATAAGTTGAGTTTATGTAGGAGTAAAACACTGTAATGGAAGATGAGTAGAGCTCAGGGCAAT
>Ga0123342_1001690_pt1 | contig 37138 bp, 26 predicted proteins | sample Turbeawhitnodule_FD_89960 | JGI IMG/M metagenome (GOLD analysis project Ga0123342, IMG submission 89960) | Root nodule microbial communities of legume samples collected from Mexico - Turtle bean Mexico white nodule | ecosystem: Host-associated > Plants > Roots > Nodule | place: Mexico: Nepantla...
ATTTTTTATTTATTTCATATTTATATTATTTTAACACTATAATAATTTTTTTAATATAATATAAAACATTGGAGCACTGTATATATATATATATATATATATATATATATATATATATATATATATATATATATATGTTCAGTTTTTTATAAATAAAAAATTGCGTAAAATCTGTTAAATATACATTAAGCAAATGGGTGATTTCAAGACATCAAAACCGAAACAGTTAGACATTTAATTACTGTAATAAAAAAGTTAAATCATATTAATTAGATTCTTGACAATATTTTTTATTGGAAGGTCATTTATAATTATTCAAAGAAAATAACTACCCCGTTTTTAAGCCTAAAAAAGAGTTAACATATTATATAGTTAATTTAAGAGATAGTAAATTTTAAGTTATTTGTCCTTAACTGTCAAGAAATTACAATTAAAAAAAAAAAACTCAAAAAAATATATGTTTTTTACTGCTTCTTCCTCCACCACCATATGTTTTTTTACCACTTCCATAACATAAGTTTTTATATTCTAAAAATATAAAATATTTTTTTTAATTTAAAAGTATTTTCTACACATAAGATAAGTTTTTTTATTATATAATTAAAAAAAATAATATGCGTTGATAGTTTTCGGATTGTATTATTCAAAAGTCTTTATTGATACGAGATAAACTTCATAATTATGTAATTCAGAAATTTTCTTTCAAATGTGTGATTACTTTTTGAATTACATAATCTAGAAGTTAATATCATATTTAGAAAAAGCATCCGGATTACATAATCAATAGGCTTATCTCAAATTCAAAAATAACTTATGGATTTTATAAATATAAAAAACACTTTTTGATCCGAAAACATCTTTTGGATCATGAATGGGGTAACACAAAAAGGATAAAATGGTATTTTCTCATTTAGTATGATGATAAAAATAAGGTATGGAGGTGCAGGAAGAAGCAATCATGTTTTTTCTCACTAAAAAAAGGCTGGATGCTGAGGCCTGTAGATTGGAGGCCCATTAGGGTTTGGGTTTTATTATTATATGTGAAAACCCTTTGTATAATTTGCTTTTCTGCCTCCCTCTCTTCCTCTTCTCTCTTCGTCGCTGCATTTCCCGAATCGAAAGAAAGGTATGTTATTTTCTCTGTGCGATTTCCAATCAAAACTGTTTCTATTAGCGTGTTCATTCAAATAGAAACAAACCCTGAGTATATCTTACATGCATAGGTAGGTTAATAACAATGGTGGAGAAAGCCAAGGGTAGGAAAGAGGAAGTAGTCTCTCGAGAGTACACCATCAACCTCCACAAACGCTTACATGGCTGGTAATCTCCTTTTTCTCAACTACGCAACCGTTCTTTTGAATTAGGTTTTCTCTAGTTATTAATATTCTTTGTCAAATTCAGAATTAATTCATATTTTATTTATGTCATTTTGTTTCTGATGTTTGTCTTAATGCACGAACAGCACGTTTAAGAAGAAGGCTCCCAAAGCGATTAAGGAGATAAGGAAGTTCGCGCAGAAGGCTATGGGGACGAATGATGTGAGAGTGGATGTGAAGCTCAACAAGTATGTCTGGAGTCAGGGGATCCGGGGTGTTCCCAGGAGGATCAGGGTTCGCATTGCTCGCAAGAGGAATGATGATGAGGATGCCAAAGAAGAGCTATTCTCTCTCGTTACCGTCGTCGAGATCCCCAAGGAGGACCTCAAAGGTTTGGGCACTAAGGTTATTGATGAAGAGGATTGATTATGTACTTTATATATATTTGCTGGTTATAGTTTATTTTGCGGATTTTATATTTAATTTTTGTTTTGTTGAGACATTGGGAATATGTAGTTTGATAATATTGATTTTCTGCCTCTGTTTTGATTGTCTTAGAAAGATGTAACACATTTGAGTTTAGACACTCTTTTTGCCTTGTTATTTTGGTTGCTAAGAGGATAGTGAGGGGAATAATTTCTGTTAAAGAACAGGTTATAACTATATTTGGAAAAGGGTAGCTTGAGCCTTTGTGGTAATACATCGTATAAACAGCTGGATTATTATAAAAAAGCATTTTAGAGTTAACATAAGTGCTATTGAGCTTGATGAGAAGCTAAAATTGAAGAGATAGAGTTTTTCATTAGAATTCCTCATGAGGAGCTAAGATTAAAGTAATCGATAGTTCCATTTGAATTCCTTGTAACTTCCTCAATGAACAACAGTCTACATAAACCTAGCTGGCCTAATTGGCATTACCACATTGGTGTGGATGAATGCAAATATAGCTGCAGTTTCATTCTTTTTTGCTGCAAACGCATCCTGTCTCCCCAAAACAATGTTGATAATTGCATAAAATGGTTCTTTCTAAAGATGGTAAACCAAAATTGAACCTTTTTATAAGGTGCTGTGAAACAGTTCGGTTTGAACTGAACTGGTTTTGTATGGTGGTTTAGTTTTAAGTGAATGGAACTCTGAAACCAAACAGGATTGTGAAATCTTATATATATAGGGTTTTGTATGATGGTTTAGTTTTAAGTGAATTGTATAGTGTTTTGTATGATGGTTTAGTTTGAAGTCCTATGTATAGTGGATTCGATTGAGCCAAGATGTTTAATTAACAGTATCGGTTACAGTGGAGCTTTTAACTATTCAGTTTGATTCAAGCCTAACTGTTTGATATTCGTTTCCGTCCTAATTGTTCGATTTTTTTTTGGTCTTGTTTGGTTTGTGTTCCATGTTCATTCATGTATCAGTCTTGAGATGATGATTATTGATATAAATAAAGCCAAGTAAATTTCACATTCTTATTCTACAAAATTGAAAATTATAAGTAAACTAAACTCAAATAATACAATTATACATCAATCATTAAAATTAAAATTTTATCCGAAATCATGTTAAAGAAAAGTTACTACCATTGTCGTTAATTTAATTCTATGATTTATAATCAATCCTAAATATATTCATTCAATTCTATCTATAACTATAATAATGGAATATTTTGATGTACTTCGATTAGACTTTTTTATACTTAATTTTAAACTTTAAAATATATTAGAGAGTAAACATGGAGGAATAAATAAGAAGGAAAGCGCAGATGAATTGTTCCTTTTTCACTACTGGTAAAAATGAGATTTGGTTAAACTTTTTGTAGTAATAAATTCAATGTTTAATTTAATATTATCCTATACGTAAAATATTTTTTTCAAAATAAATTGCTTAAATATATAGCATTAAATATTTCGATTCACCAAACTTAAGTTTATGAAAAACTTTTTATATATACATATTTTATCTTTATTATTATGTTGATTTTATTTCTTAAATAACTTTATATTTTTATTATAATAATGTCATCTTATTATTTCATGTTGTAATATATTATTTTTAACATTTTCGACCATATATACATTGATTTTTAAATATTTCATTTTAAAATAAAAATGTTAAGTACCAAAAAAATTCTTTTACTCGTATCAAAAGCTTGAAACATAACTTTTGTGGTGATTAAATTGATTCTTGACTTTCCACTTTCCTATAAAATTGTTAACACTTAACTTAGAAAGTGTTGGTAACAATTTTGAAACAAATCAATACACCGAAAGTCTTTTTTTCTTCTATAAAATACATCTTATGCTAGATAATTTAGAAAAATAGTTACAAACACTTATTTACTTATAACGTTGCATTGTGTTTGTTTGAACTTACCTATACCATTTATAAGTAATTTTTTTAATGAATTTATTGATTAAATTATAATAACAATTGAGTATATATATTTTTTAAGGATAAATTGTATATATTAAAAGATAAAAATTATTATATATACACTTTCATTTTTTTTATGTTTTGATTAATCAATATTCTTAAGTTAGGTGAATTGAAATTCAAACTTTTTATTATTTTGTTCTCATTCGTCGATCTTCCTTACATGTATTATGTTTTTACATATTTTTGTATTTAAAAAAATTACATTTTCATTAACCAAAGTACACATTCATCCCCGAGGATGCATAATATTGTAGTTGATAAGTATTAAATAATACTGGAAAGACATAAGTTAAATTTCTGATAAAAATATATATCTGAAATTTTACTAACATATAGGATTCTCTATATCAAAATTTTAATAATTACTATAATTTTTGTTTATTAACGTAATATAAACGCGTATATATTTATGTGTTTTTTTTAGTATTTATAACAATATGTAAAGAGAACCCCTCTTCATATGTATAGTATAATTTGTAATGATATTAATAAATTTATGATATATTAATTAAAAATTATTATATAATAATATTATATAAAAAATATTAAAAAAATACAGATACATTGTTTTACTAATATGTGTAACTTATCTGTCGACACTCGTAGGACACTTATTAGTAAAGTATTTAATTCAAAAAAATATTTGTTTGATTTTTTAAAATTCTAACACGGTTCTAACACAATTTTAAAAGGTATAAATACAATAATTTTTTAAAAACTTAAATTTATTGTATAAATTTTTATTATGATTATAAAAATAAGGAACAAATTCTTTTGAACCAGTAATAAAAATATATTTTTTCTCCCAAAAGAATCGGAAATATACTTTTATACATAAATATCTATTTTCAATTTATATAATTCAAAATTATATAATATATAGATTCGTGTTCCCGTGTTCTACATTTGATAGATTATACGTATCTCATTGTCCGTATCCATATCTATGCTACATAGTGTGTAACCGTTATTTCAAAAAAGAAAATTCACTTAATTATTTTGGAATAAAAATAAATTTTTAATAATATTAAATAAATAAATTATTTGTTTTATTAAAAGATGAATAATCCGTATATTTTTTTTTGAAAAAAATTACCATTATTATAATAACTATCAAAATATAAATATACTATTAAATTACAAAACTAATTTATTAAAATAATTTATTTATAAAGAATAAAATTGGAAAACAAAAATGTGTAGTTAAACAGTTAATCATAGAATAAATTGACAAATAAATAAATAAATAAATAAAAATACTCAACCATGAGAACAAAATTTTCCAATAACAGTTTCAAATCTGCGAAGAAAGAAAGTGTAGTTTGGTTGGTGAGGGAAAGGAATCGGTGAATTAGAAGAATGAAGAAACTCGCAAGGAAATTTCGCCATTCAGAAGACGGAAACCTTTCTCTTCCTGTGCACGACGGAGACTCTCGTCCCTTGGAATCTCATGGTACGATCTTTCTCCTTTATCTCCGATTGCACAAAAATTCAAAATTCGAATTGTTTCATTTTGTTTTTTTTTTTTCATTTTGTTTCATAAATTCGAATTAGATTTTGATGCGCAGAGCAGGAAGAGTTAGTTCGTTCTCTTGAAAGAAGTCAAGCTCAGCAGAGTCGCTTATGGAGGGTACATTCACAACACAATGTTACCTTTCTTTCTTGTTAGGATCAATTTCATTGAAATCGTTAACATATTTGACTCTTGCTAACCTGCTTTTCTTTTGTATTGTATAGAATGTATTCACAACTTTATTCTCCGGTTACATCGTGTTTCTTTTGTACTCCATCTTCCACCACGCTTTAACACCATGGGAACTGGTATTTTCAACACTTTTTGCTATATAGTTTTTAGTGAAATTTTCCACTTTGTGAATTACTGTTGCATGGAAGAATCTTCAGAAACAGAGTATATACTGAAGGAGGTTTATTTATCTCGTTTCTCTCTAGGTTGCTTGTGATTTGAAACAGTAAGAGTTTTGTTGTTAGAGTGATTCTTTTTGTTTGTATCGTGGGATTTGATAAGCATTTTTTTTTCTATTTAATTTATGTCTCGTGTATTTTTGAAGATACATTGTTTGGTTGTGCTTTTGGTGACATATTCAGTCAGAAGTGGATTTTTTCTTTGGTTGGATAAACCCTCAATAAACTTGTAAAAGAAGAAAATGAATTAAGCCTTTCCCGTTTGTTAAGAGTAACCTTTACAACTGAGCTTTTGGTGATTTTTGACTTACGAGAAAGTTCAATTCATTTTGCCTGTTTATTTTCTTCTCCTTTTAATGTTTATGCGAGAAATTTATCCAAATAGGATCTATGTTAAAATATGACATAGTGGAAAGGCTCTGCATTTTACTCTCTTCCTGATCTGTAACATTGAAGTATTTTAGCTGTTTTTTTTTTCTTTTTCTTTTAATCTCATGATTGTTTCCTTTACTGAATATGCTATGTCTTTCTTTGTTCTTTGATAAGCAGCGGTATCATGCTTACTTCATGGAGGATATCTACTCATGGATGATTATATCTGCAGGTCCACTTCTCGTGTCTGAATATCTTGTTCCTATTTTTATATCAGGAACTGTTTCGTTGATTCATTTTGTATTATTCTTTTACTATAGAGTTGTAGATTTTAGTCCCTTTATGCCCTTATTTGCATTATCTGCTTATACTGATTTGCAACGATGAGATATGATATGTTCTCCACGTATCACAAATTATGTGGATCATTGCTGTGAACTTATTTAATTGAATAACTTTTACAGACTTGGTGGCTGTTTTAGCATGCTTGTTTGCCATCATAGGACTGCTTCTTGAGTCAAACATTCGCAGGAGATGGATCAAGTACGCATTGTATACTGGCATTATTCTGGCCGTCTTCTGGTTATATTACATGTTGAGGTAAAGTTACTAGATAAACATGATTGATGTATTTTATATATATTCCATATAGGATTCTGCATATTGTTGAATGTAGAAAAGTGAAATGAAATATATTAACTCTGGGCATTGGTATTCAGTGTATATTTTCAGTTTGGATTTTCTAGCTTCAACAATCAAGAGGCACTACTAATGGGCTGAAATTGAGTGGAAAGTGATTAAAGAAACTTTACATTCTACTTGAGTAATAGTGGTATGGAGTACAAAATAGATAAACCAGTCAGATAACAGACTCAAATAAACCACTAAACCCGCCTAAAAAAGAACTGAAAACCGATCAAAACAATATAAACCAGTTCAATTAAAAATATTTAATAATAAATCATTATAACTTTTTCTTAAAAAATAAAAATATATAAAATATTTGTCAATTTCCTTTTATTCTACATATAAACTTATTATTAATCAATTTTTATTAATGTTATTGAAATTTTAACTTAATTATGATAACATTTTATTTTAATTTCTACATGTATTTTAAATGTTAAGAATCAACAAACTTATGTTTATTTTAGATTTTTAGCATCATAGCATTGTGATTTTAATAATATTCAATTATTATAATCATTTTATTAATACTGGTTGGATCCTTGTTCGATCGATGTTGAACCATTAAATCTTGAATCATTAAACCTTAAACCAATACTTTAACCTGTTCAATGATCGGTCCGTAAAAACATAGTTTTTTGCTATCTATAGGTGCTTCTCAACTCTTCCTGTTGAATAATAGTAATATTTTTTTTGTAGGTTGTCAAAGTTTCGGTGGGATGTAATCTGGCTACCATTTGGTCCTCTTGGGTAGGTCGTGCTTTCCATCTGTTTTGTTTTGTGAGCATTAACCTGGTTTAAGTGCATTGCTTCGTTACTATGATCCAGAGCATCTGCAGTGTGCCTCTATGTGGATCGCTTACTAACTGAGTCATCAGAAGAGGTGAGAAAGCTTCGTGGGTACATGTATACCTACAAAGCAAGCTAGAAAGATGTATGCCTAGTGATGGAAGAATGTGCATGAGAATCATTTTGGAGCATCATCACCAGATAAACTAAAGAATATTTTCCATCTATCATATGGATTGGCCCTAATATCCTTATCAGCAACAGCAGCAGCATTGGACGGTGATGATTTGTTCTTTGGGTTCAGCTACCTTTTTTTGTATTTCCTTTTATTGGATGAAAATCAATGATGAAGATTGGAACTTTCACCAGATTAGACATCAGTTAAGCTAATAGCATTTGTTTTTGTTTATAAAAGTTTTAGATCCCACTGTACTTTAGAATAGTTTGACATTTACTGGATGAATGGGTAAAGAAAGCACTTATCAGTCAATGTTTTGCTGTATTTATGAGTCTTATGATTGGCGTCCTGACAGATACATTGTTATAGTTGTTCCCACCGTCCATGAATTTTCTATTATGGCTCACCAGTTAGAGTCTTGTATATGCTTAGTCAAACCTATATTCCCAAAGATAACACAAGAGTTAGGTGAAAACTCTCATGCTTATTGAGGGAGCATTATGGTTCTAGGAGGGTGTGTAATGCATGTTTGCATAGATTTACGAATTGCATCAAGACGTGTATTTTTTGGGATTTATTTTGTTAAAAGGTGGATATTACTTTGTTAGTTGACAGTATCTGTTGCTCATCCCATTTTTTTGGAAATGATACTCACAAAGGGTAGATTTTTAAAAGTGTATTCCTATCACTTGTACATTCCTGCCACTTGGAGGAAGGATAGAATTCCCCTAGTCTTTTGTGAAGAAAAACTCTTTTGGGAGATTCAAGAGAACAATATTTTAAGACTTTTTCAAGCAATGGTGCGTTTTTCATGAATTATTTAAATTCATTTATAGTTTATTTCTTGTTTAACCAAAATATTTACTTGTTTTACTATGTAACTTTTTCAAATATTATTTAAAGTTACATCGGCTTAAAACTTAGTCTTTTCCCATTATGCACCCTCAAATTTTAATAAAATTCCTACATTAAATTATCTAATGATTATCTCCATAGAAGTGAAAATAAGTCTCTTTTGATGGGTCGAACTAGGTTAATAAGTCAATTCAGTATTTAAAAAATAATAATTGTATTTTCAAAAAAATTGAAAGTAATATTATTTTAATGTATTTTAATTTTGCATCAAACCACTTAATCTAAAAATTAAAACTATCTTTTTAATATAATTTATATTTTTAAAATCTATACTTAAATATTTTTTGAGTTTAAAGTTTACTTTAAAGCAGACTGAATTGGCGTGATAATTGGAATATTTGACTCAATAAAAGCAGCATGAAAGTGGAGATTAAAAGAATGAAATAAAATATCAAAACCAGCATCCTTTAAAAATAAATTAGTTCGGCAAAAGGGAGGAATCTGCCACCACATAAAAAAAATTAAATGCTATATATAAATACTACATTTCCATTTTGAACTTAACTAGTTGTGCAAGAGAATCAAAAACACTAGATATCAGAAAGAGGATGATCATAGATCTGCTCTGCCAGGATATCGTGGGAAGGGAATCACATCTCTGATATTTTCCAGGCCAGTTGCAAAGAGAATCATTCTTTCAAAGCCAAGCCCAAATCCAGCATGTTTCACTGTTCCATACCGCCTCAGATCAAGGTACCACTCGTATGGCTCAAGAGGCAAACCCATCTCCTTTATTCTGCAACATAAAACATAAGTCAAATAACTTCCAAGGACATCACTTCAACCAAAGCAAATAAATCATATATATGAACCTTGACTCAATGACATCATATCGCTCTTCTCTTTGGCTTCCACCAATTAGCTCTCCCACCTGAAAAATTGCATTTACTTAAATACATGCTCTACTATGCCAACAAAAATAACCATCAATATAGCCATCCACCATAAACATGTTCAAAAAAACACACAGGACGCCACCTTTGGTACAAGAACATCCATAGCAGCCACTGTTTTTAAGTCATCATTGAGTCGCATGTAGAATGCTTTGATTTCTTTTGGATAGTTGTAGACAATGACTGGCTTCTGAAATTTTACCTCTGTCAGGAATCTGTATATCACCATTCCATCAAGTTAACACACAACACAAATCAATAAGAACAAGAGCTAGACCAAAAGGTGAAAAAGAGATTAGAAAGTACCTTTCATGCTCAGATGCTAAGTCAATACCCCATTTCACTTCATTCTCAAATTTTTTACCATTCTTCACAGCGTCTTCTAGTATTTCCACTGCTTCTGTGTACGAAACTCGAATAAAGGGGGAGAAAGCAACCAACTTCAAACGATCAATGCAACCTTTATCAAACTTATCAGCCATAAACTCCATATCTTCAAGGCAGTTGTCAAGTAACCACTGACACATAAATTTCACATACGCCTCCGCACAGTTCATATCATCCTACACAGAAAATGCAAAACCATGGACTTTACAACTTCCACCGTAGAAAGGTAAAAACACCAAATCTTATAAACAGGTATAAAGTAGGCAACTTTGCACTGGAAAAATTAACAAGTTCATAGCCCTTAACTAAAAATAATAACTTTTGCACCAACATTTAACAGATAATCATACCACCACTAAGACCAATTGCATCTGAACATAATCATGATCATTTATGAGTGAGTTGAAATTTTCATATACCTTCAACTCTGCAAACGCAAGCTCGGGTTCTACCATCCAAAACTCAGCCAAATGCCTGGAAGTGTGAGAATTCTCTGCGCGGAAAGTTGGGCCAAAGGTATACACACTGCTAAGTGCACACACATAAGACTCAACTTGAAGCTGACCTGAAACCGTCAAAAACGCTTGACGTGCAAAGAAATCTTTCCCATAATCCACCTTTCCATCATCCTTCTTAGGAATCCCAGGCTTAAGCTTAGACCTCTCCTCCACCTTAGCCAAACTCTCCTTCGCCTTCTTAAGCTCATCCACAGCAGCACCAATCTCCGGCTTAGTCGCCTTGGCAGCTTTCAACTGAGCCACGACATCCCCTTTCCCCTGAACAACAAACCTAGCCGCCTCCACATCTGCCTCCGTAGGAGGAGGATTCTGCGACAACTCCTTTTCCAATCTCTCAGCCTCACTCAGCAAAGTAGTCACCTGAAACATCTCACCTGCACCCTCACAATCACTCGTGGTAACAATGGGTGTGTGCACGTAAAGAAACCCTTCTTTGTTGAAAAAAGTATGCGTAGCATACGCAAGAGCATTTCTAATTCTAGCCACCGCAGATATCTGCAATCACACACAACACAACAAAATCACAACTACAACAAAATTATAAAAATAAAATCTATTAAGTTTATCTATAACAATTGGGGTCCCATTTTTTCAGCAATTTCTCACAATATCTGTCCACAATTTCCCAAACCTAGTAACTAAAGGTTTTTGCACTCATACAATCAGAATCCCTGTTAAATCACAAAATCACGATATACTATAAAACCTCTTCATAGAATGAGATTATGTTATAATGACTAAATTCATGAACACTTTTAGAATTGCAGTTTATGACACTAAAAAAGAAGGTACCGTGTTGGTCCTAGAACGAAGATGAACGAAATCTCTGAGGAACTCGAGAGTAAGTCTCATTTTGGGCAGAGGATATTTGGCGGGATCGACGGGGCCGACGTGGAGAACCTTATCGGCGCGGAGTTCGATCTTCTGTTTGGTGCCGGCGGGAGGGAGCTTAAGGTGGCCATCGACGACGACGCAAGTTCCAGTGGGGACTAGCTGACCAAGTTCGCCGAGCGAGGCTTCGACGATAACTTGGAGGTTACCAGCGCAGCTGCCGTCGTTGATTTCGAGGAAGGCGAAAGCGTCCTTGTCGGCTTTCCGACCAGTCTTGACCCAGCCGCCGACGCGCGCCTTCCGGCCGGCCAAACCCGAGCCGCCGTCGGAGCGGGAGATGATGGAGCGGATCGGAACGCGGTCCGAGAATTGCGCCTTGGGAACCTCGTCGTCGAGGGTGGCGGCTGCGAGTTGGTCCGTCGGAGGAGAAGATGTGTCTGTCATTGCTGCTGACGGTGGCGGAGAAGGGTGGCGCACTACGAAGTGCGAATTAGGGTAAACCTAAATTGGAGTGTGAAATTGTGATGTGCCCACTGTTAACTATTTCTTTTTATTTTGTAGGTGTGTTCATGCGAATACCAATTCCACACCTTTTAACTTTTACCATTCATTTCACAATATTACATGCTTTTGTTTTGAAGAAAAAAAAATATTAATATTTTTTATTTTAATTATTTATTCTATTATAATAATACAATTAATATTTATAATATAATTAACCATGTTAAAAATATAATTGATTATATAGTATTTTATTTATATGAATTTTTTTAATAATTATATGCATTTTTTCTTTTTTTTTATTTCTTCGTCTGCTAACGTTTTCTCCAAGAAGGATGCAAGACATTTTATTTAAGCTCAACTTTTTTTATTTACAGTAAGAATGATAAGTCTTTTATGTGTAAAAAGTTCATTACTGTGACAAACTTTAATTTTATTAATAAAAAAATATTTAGTACTTATAAAGTAAAAGTTTAACTAGTTTGCTTTCAGAAAATAATCATTTTAAATAAGTATTTGATAAATAAATATTTTAAGAATTAATTTGACATAAAACTGTACAAATTAATTTTGTTTGGTCTTGCTTAAAAAAATTTACTTTTTTAATTTTTGGTCTTGCTGTAAAACTGTAATCATTTTTTAGTAAATAGGGTTTCCATTTTCACATTACAAGTGTTATATTCTTCTACTTGTTAAAGCCTTTTTATAACTAGTAAAATATTTTACTTTACATGTTCTTCCCTATTTGTACTTGTAAAAGTTTTTCTATAAAAAAGAATAAATTTTTTGTTCTTTCACTTCAATCAAAACTTATTTACTCCTCTTCAAATTTATTTAAAATTCTCTTTTATTGAATAATACAAGGTCTATTTAGCCTTCTTTTCATTTTCATTTTTTATATTATCTTATTTGTAACATTAATAAAGAATCTCATTCTCTTTGATATACATAAATGTTTACTACTTTCAAATATCTTTACACCGGATCAAAATATATATATATATATATATATCAATTATCTAATTATAAGTTATACATCTCAACATTAATCACATATTTATTAAAATATACATAATTAAACTAACATTTTTATAAATAATATCATCTATACATATTATAGTGATTTTTAACATGAAAAAATTTATATATATATATATATATATATATATGAAAACACACCAACTCTTCAACAAACATTTTGTTACAAAGAATTTTCCACTCATAAGGATATATTTTCTTTCCAAAATCATCAATAATGTTATTTTGTACTTGAAGTAATAAAACACTTATTCAAAAGCCACATACTAATCTAAGCAATCTTATGATTTAAATGTTTGAAAATACATGCATTCCATACTATAAAACAACTACCATTTTTTTAATTATGATAATATTAATCCTTGTTATATAGATTAAAACATGTTTTCATTCAAAAATCGTGAACAACTTACAAATTAATTATACCGACTCAAATAATTATCTAAGAGTACAATTATACGTTGATAACATATTATCATATAAGATACGAAAAGAACTCTTATAATATTGAACAGAAGAAAATAAAATTATTAAAATAATTGTATTGAAAAAATTTGTTTATAAAAAAGTAGAAAAATTGAAGAAATGAATTCGTAATATATATTTATAAGTTTTTTTTAAAAAAATACAACATTAAAATATCTTAATTAATATATAGTAAGAACACAGGTGCTACGTTTGTATATCCATATTTTTTTTTATTAATATATTTATATATTTTTTAAATATAAAACTAAATGATAAAAAGGATAATAATTAAATAAAATGATAACAAGAGATAAAAACGAGAGATGAAAATTTGAAAAAAAAAAACTATGTTTCACTATTATACTCTAAAATAATCTGTTTTGTTTCACACTATGTATATTCAAAATTTAAAATTGATTACTGTTTTTTTACAAAATAACAATATATTAATGTTAAAAATAAAATAAAAAATAATAATTTTCAATTAATTATTTAATAAATATTTAGAAATAATATTACTAAGAATAAAATAAAAATAAATTTGTGTAAAAAAAACAATTATAATAAAAATATATACACATTAAATATGGTTTTTGTTATAAATGTTGTAGATTAGCATGGACCACACTATGTAACCAACAGTTGCTCGCCACGTGGAGGAGTCAAGAAAGGGCAACAAATTCCGTTTACTTTTTTTTTTCCTTTGATGCAATTCAGTTTGTGAGTTTCCCGATACTCCTACACGGTAGGTGTTCTGATCTATCCAATTCTGTTTCATATCGAACCTTCACAATCTTCATATTTAATCCCAACAAAATTTTAAATAAACCCTAATTTTTCAACAGGGTTCGTTCATCTATTCTCTTCTTTCAACACAGTTATTTTTTCATGGTTTTCTTTGTTTCTTTTTTAATTAATTGTTTGATTTTGATTAATTCTCTTGCTGTTCCAGGGAGATCGAATTGCAAATTCCGGTGTAAAGCGCCTCGTTGATTTTCCTATTCGACCAATAAGGGTATCGTTGTTTCAACATCTCTTAAATCAACCATGTTTACCCGAATTTTTGGTAAACCTAAGCAGGAAGCCAATACTCTAACCACTCTGGACAAGTTAAATGAGGTAAGTTGGATTTGGATCTCCCAATTGCGAGATTATTTTTTTTCCAACCCAAGAATTGTGCAAGTTGATGAATATAATTTGTTATTCAAACTTTGCGTTTCATATATTTATATTGTAAGATCCGAGTAGTTTTATTATTTTTCTTGAATCTTAAATGATAAGCAGCGTTCTCGTCTTTGGAAATTGGAACAATTAAAAAAGGAATATGGTGGATGTTCTCATATATCAATTACTAGCTATTTACAATTTGGAGGAATAGAAGGCAAAAATTTTCTTACTCTTTCCCCTTTTATAATGGTTTTCTCCTGTTAGTGTCATGGAAGTCGCTTGATGTTAACTGAGCGAATAAACTTCATTTATTTTATTCACATAGTTGTTGGAGCACTGCCTCAGGAGCTAAGTTCTGCTTTTATTATCTAATTTGTCTTCATTCAATCCTGTGCAGTAATTTGCACATATTCTGAAACTCCTGTATTTTTTCTGGTTCTATAATATTGCATAGTTCTTCTAGACAATTTTTGATCAAGCAAAAAGATCAATTTGTGAATTACTTTGCAGTTTGAGGAAACTTTTTCTCATTTTGAATGCTTTGTTCCTTGAATGCTGCAGACACTTGAAATGTTAGAGAAAAAAGAGAAAGTACTCCTTAAAAAGGCCGCAGCTGAAGTTGAAAGAGCCAAAGATTTTACTAGAGCAAAGAATAAAAGGGGTATGTAGTAAAACTCATTTATACTTGTTCTCGAGAATATATACATTGCCTCCCCACTCCACTTGTGTTTGTGCTACTGCTGAGGTTTTGAGTGCATGCTTTAGTCAAAATTGTGTCATGATAGTTTCATAGAAAAAAATATGTCAAGATTCTCAACAAGACTTGGGTCTCATTTGGTTTGACATCTCAGTGGTGGGAGTTGGAATGAACTAAAAGTTCTTTAGGTACTTTGGAATGTGAAAAGCCAGTCCATTTTAGGATGATCCCTTATAATTAGAATGGGTCTACCTTCAGAGGAAATGACTACTCCATTCCACCAAGATTGATTAGATTTACCTTTTACTCCAATTATTTTGTTACCATAATTTTTATTATTACTTCTGCCACTGATGAACACCATTGTCACACCCACCACTATCGTTGAACAATTAATTTACGTTATATTCTCTTACAATTTGGGCTCATGGTTTAACTCTATCCTACACAACTAGTTTGTAAGGTGAGGACTCCTCAATATAAGCATGGGGGTTATTGGTATTGTACGATTCGCAGTACAATATGTACGGTTCAATATAAGAATTGGTGAATACAGCTTGATATGATTCAAGCAGTTGGGGATTCAAATTGAAGAATGAATTATTTTCGTGGTTGAATCATATCATGAGTTGAATGAATTGGACCAATATAAGAATTGGTGAATACAGCTTGATATGATTCAAGCAGTTGGGGATTCAAATTGAAGAATGAATTATTTTCGTGGTTGAATCATATCATGAGTTGAATGAATTGGACCAGAATCGCGATCTGGAGAAGAATCACACAGTTATGTTAGGCCTCAAAAGGAGTCGTGATATCCTGTCATGTCTCTCTCCTAGGACTGTCGTGCCTAGCTGGAGTGGAGCTGCCGAAATTGAAGAAAAGATGGCCAGAGTGGACAAATCTCATTGTAACAGAATTGTAGTGTTGTATAGAAGGCATGACTAACTGCAGAGCTGTCTGTGAACTAACCTATTTCTTACCGCATAAGCTAAAATAGAATAAGCTAACGTGCAAGGATGGCACTGAAAGCAGAGGTGAGTTGAGGGTTGCACCAACACACGACAATTTAAGAACCAAACAAAATAGTAGGGTTTCTTTCAAAAGGTTTGTATGACCTCACCCAGGTTATTGGCTGCTGCAACCTCATTTTTTCAAGTGTGGCAATCTGACAATTCCACTCTTTGGAGCAATGTTACAGCATGAGCCAACCATAGAATGCTTTTCAGTGGAAGTGCATGTCATTTGGGAAGTCCTGTGTGTTCAAAGCAATTTTGATACAATTAGCTTAGTGACAAGTGAGAGGCACAGGCCAGACTAATTTTAAAAAATAATGAAAGAAATTATTTTATCCATTAATATTTTGTTCAACTTTTTGTTTTAAAATAAAAAAAAATTTAGAAATGCAGTTGCTAAGCTGGAGTGTGTAACTCCCCTAGATGCAGCATGATATGAACCCCAATGCTCTTGCCATTTATATCGCACTCCTCACTGAACTTACGTGGATAAGCTTGTATTATGCATTTTTTCCAAAAATAAAATTATGCCCTCACGTCTTGAGGAGTTCTTTAAAATGGGAGCCAGTTCATGCCTCAATGGTGTAGTGATCCATTATGATATTTTCTTTGAATTTCTGCTTTATGCAGCGGCAATACAGTGTTTGAAGAGGAAGAGGCTATATGAACAGCAAATAGAACAGCTTGGAAATTTTCAGCTGCGTATTCATGATCAGGTGTGTGAATGCACTTTAAATTTAGCAGTTGCAACAAATGTTTTTTGAAACTGATCTAGTCATTTGGATCATTAAAAGGAAAAGTTTTAGGCTGAGTATAAAAGTGTAGAATTTATTATTATTATTATTAAAGTAATAAGAATAAAAAATAAAAGAATATACCAATATTAGCGTACTTTTATAAAAATACATGAAATTATACTAGTCACTGAATAGGTAAAAGGGGATGGAAGAAGTTAAACTCCTCGTAATAAATAGTGAGTCAAACTCATTGCATTTCAAATTAGGAAAAGAATACGTCAGTTTTGGTCTTAAAATGGGAACTGAATAATCAATATGATGCAAAATAAGTTTCTAATTTTTTCAAAAGAAAGTAGGAGGGTCTTGTTCAATCAGTTATGTGAACCATGCATGACTATTTCGCATGGGTCATGGGTCAGCTTGTTCAAGACTGGTATTTCCTTTTTTTGTCTGTTCTTTGAAATCCTATTTTTTAGGATTGGTTGGATCAGTTACTGTTTTTTTCCTGTCCAAGCGCCACACCACAGTAGTTCTGACAATGATGGGTATGATAATGTTTCAGTGCTTGGAGTATCATTCATATTTTCTGCTGATAATGTGTTACAGATGATAATGTTGGAAGGTGCCAAGGCCACCACTGAAACAGTTGATGCGTTGAGAACTGGTGCAGCTGCTATGAAGGCCATGCAAAAAGCAACGTACGTATATTTGTGATTTCATTCTTGATATACTTGTCTATATTTTACATCTTTGTTTTAGGCTTGTTTTTAAAACCTGACAAGCTTACTGTATTTTTTGTAACATGGAAAATCTTCATGCATATAACAATGATGTCTTCTTTAGTGCATCCATCTTATTTAATGGGTTTCTGATTGCGACATTGTTGAATTGCTGTATTTATTTTTCAGGAATATTGATGATGTTGACAAGACCATGGATGAGATCAACGAACAGACGGAGAACATGAAACAAATTCAGGAAGCATTGTCTACTCCAATTGGTGCAGCTGCTGATTTTGACGAGGTCATTTGCTCTCTAATTTTAACTTTATTTGCATTTGTACTCTTTGCAACTGAGAAATTACCTGTTTAGTTGTTGAGTGTCGATATAATGTACTGTGTCATATATGTGGGGAGCATTCTAAAATCTGAATTTCTTTGCTATTTCAGGATGAATTGGAAGCAGAACTTGAAGAGCTGGAGGGTGCTGAATTGGAAGAGCAGCTTCTTCAGCCTGCAACTACAGCTCCAGCAGCTCCAGTGCATGTTCCAGCTGGGCGGCAACCCACTCGCCCTGCATCGTCGAAGCCCACTGCCGAGGAAGATGAGTTGGCTGCTTTGCAGGCTGAAATGGCACTTTGAGCAGGTCCCTTTTCTCAGCTGCGGCACTATTGATTTATGCTATTATTCATTAATCTGTTTTAGTTTGGTTGGTATTGCAATTAATGTGCAGTTAAATGGTTTGTGTGTGCACCAGTTCGATATCAACCTTTGCACAGTTGAGTTCACTTGTATAATCATAGTTTGGAATGAATTGTCTAAAGTTGCTTGTCATGAAAAGTTTGACAATCATATTTTATGCATTTCTTATTGATTTTGCTGCTGGCTTTGATTAAGCCAGAACTTTGCAGGCAATTACGTGCATGATCTTGTAAAAACAGAGTGACACGAGAATTCTGCTCCCTCTCATGCTTGCTTATCTATGAAATTATTAAGCAGACCCAGAACATGTATATAAAGGTTATAAAATTCAATAGCCCTTCAAAACTTCTACTTTCTCCTGGGATTTGTCACCCTGTTAAATGTCTTTTTTACAGAAAGTTGAAACCCCTGAATTATACGGGGGGTAGTTCCTGTTAAATACTGATGCAATGACTGATCAGTGAATATCTCAGACCTAAGTCACAATGGAGAATATTGAATGAAAAATAGTTGATCTAGGTTGTATCTAGGACAGGGAATGCTTTAGTTTATTGGGAAATCACAAGCTATGAAAGAAAATATTTTAATTAGGAAATAAAAACGGAATATTATTTTAACAGGGAATATACATGCATCATTATGCTAAGGTTCTGTAGTTTTCAGATTTCGGTTTCGAATTAATAAGTCATTCAATTAAAAAATTATGATAAAAAAATTCGATATAAATTATAATTCAATTAAAATGTTTTGTATTATATTGGATGATACGACTTTTATTGATACATTTTTTAGAAAATTATATACACCCTGTAGCATTATAGTCCAATGTTTTTTTATTATTAAGCAAAAGAAATGTCCATTTATAAAATATAGAAAATCGTAATAATCTATTAAACTTACATGGATTGTTAGAAGATTAACACAGCAGCTACCTATGGTCTAATGCTACATTTTAAGAAACTCCTCAAGGTAAGAAAAAGTAGAATGTGAGAATGAATACGTATTACAAAAATATTGTTCTGTTTTCGAAACACCAACTGGAAAATTGATCGGAACAAATTTCATAAATACAAATTTAATAAAAATATATGCTTTAATCAGTAGTATTAGGTTTTTCTTTTATCGGTTTACTTTTTTATTGGATTTGATTGAACATTAATATGAAGATACTTTAGTCTTTATTAGACTAAATTAGACTGGATTGATGAGTATTTTTTCTCGTTGTCGAGCTTGAAATTAGATAAATTAATAATATGTAGTTTTTATATTGATGAGACTGCAATCATATTAATATGATATGACGTATTAAACTATTTATTTATTATACTGCAATTTTATATAGATCAGTCTTTGTTGAAAAGATTAACTAGCTTACTGCTCGGGTTATTAAAAGGAAGAGTTTAAAATTAGTATTGGTAAAAATCTTAATGTCAACAATTTTAAAAAGAGTAAATATAAATTTTTCATTAGTTATTAATGAAGAACTATTATATTACTAGTGTATCTCTAAAATATATAATATGAATATATATTTTTTAATTTATATTCATTAGCATAAAATTATGTTTTTATAACGACGGTGAGAAAATTATAAATACAAAATTACTTATTACATCAATTATTTTTTTAGCCGTCTATTTAATGAAAATTAAAAACCACATATTTAAAATTATTAAAAAATTTAAATATTAATTTTAAAAATTTCACAAAAACAACTCAAAATCATATCGAATGTGGTCCAATTTAATTTCATAAGTTCTCAAACCAAGATGCCATCGTCTCTGTTGGAAAATTTCAAAGCCCTGAATGATCTGAATTATCATCCATCAACAGTAAAAAAAAAAAAAAAAAGTGGTGAGCACAGTTTTATGTGATAATTCATTGGGAATATTGGCAGTAAAATGATGTTGGTAGATGAGTAGGTGAATGAAGTGGTATAAATTAACATAACATAGATTAATTCTTAGTGTTTACTCATCACTCCAATGTTTATTCAAACCATGCATTTAACCAAGTGCACATGCACAAATACAATGTACAAACTACAAAAGAAAGCAAGTTTTGCAGTAAACGACTAAACGTAAGGTTATGTGAAAGAAATGACGCAGGCTTCTTTTTCACCATTTTATATGTGATAATGGCGAAAGAGACACACTATCACGATTCATGTATGTAGTTATTGTTGTTGTTACTGTCAGATGGGGACCCCTCAATTTGTTTCTTTCCAACCTTAGAAATTACTCATTAGCCAACGCAACTTTCATGATCACTGCACACTCACAAACTACGTTCGATCCCATTCACATTCATGAACCATTTGAATGTTAGTTTAAGGTCCCTACATATCCTCACATAATCAGAATTTCATCCCTCAGATCAACATTTCATCAAAAAAGTTAAAAAGGATGTAGAATTCTTCACTAAGAACCTGCATAATTTCTTACACACCTAACTACTTTAATCAAATTCAAATCACATTCCACATTCGAAGGGTGTTTAATTACTAGTACTAATTAATACTAAATAATATATGAAATCAATGCCAATGCCATGACTCCTTTTCTGAAATGGTAACCTTGGAGAGAGCCTTTGGTTAGCCAAATGATGGGGCAATTTCGCTGCTTTTTTCTTGAGAAACAAACCCATTACTAAGCAAGAGATCTTCATACACAAAATCAAGCAAAAGTGCTTCATTTTCACCTTCAGTGTTGTCATGATAGCTGAACCATTGAGTCTGGTTTTCCTGTTTCACCAAGGATGTTGAGTTTGAAAAAACTGAAACTTCATTAGTGCTGCCTAGACCTGAGACATGAGATCCTAAAGGCAATGGTGAAGGAACTGGAATATGTGTCTGCTCCGAACTCAAAACATGAGACTCAGATGAGTTCTCATGATCAAAGACACAGTGTTCAACTTGAGACAGAGGAGTAGTGGAAGTTGTGAACTGTGGAGAAACAGTTTGGACAGTGGCATTGGTGTTTGCTACCAAAAACTTTTTCTTTAACTTAGTGTTCCAATGGTTTTTCACATCGTTGTCTGTTCTCCCAGGTAACTGAGCCGCAATAAGGGACCACCTAACCCCAAAAACCACAGCATATATTCACTTGCTGATATAGTGGCATAAGGAATGAACAAGCAAAACAAAAGCATTCTAAAACCATTGGAAAAGCATGTTAGCAGGATATAGTCTTACTTTGCTGCATAATTATGCAGACATTCATAAGTTTTGGCATTGTTAAATTTTGTTTAATATTGTTACATTTCATCCTTGTTAACTAATTCTTTGCATATAAAAAAAGAAGTTAACAATACCAAAACTTTTAAACTTATGAGTATACCGCAGAATCTATCTTCTCTTAGTTTTAATTTTTGACTAGCTTGCTAAGAATATATACAAAGAAAGAGTGACTTGCCTGCTTCCGATAGTGGAATAAAGGGTGCAGATAACTCGGTCTTCCTCCTCCGTGAAACCTCCATGCTTGATATGAGGCCTGAGATAGTTCAGCCATCTCAGACGACAACTTTTCCCACACCGCTTAAGGCCTAAAATTTAAGAAAACACACAGAAATAATGAAAGAGCTTAAAACAAGCACACCCAGTTGAAAAAGAGTGGAAGAAAAACGAAAATAAACCTGCTTTTTGCGGGAGAGTTATCCAATTGCCACCAGTGCCATGTTTCTTGAGATAGTTTTTGAGGGTTTCATCTTCCTCGGGAGACCAAGGACCCCTTTTGACGTTAGCTTTGCCACAACATGGAGCTCTTCCCATGGCCAAGGCAAAAGGTTCTGAAGTGACAGAAGATTTGAATGTGAAAAACAACACTGAATATGGAGAGTGGAGAAGTGGTATATAATATAAAATGGATTGGGATTGGGAAGTTGGAAGGTTTGAAAAGTTTGACTTTGTCTGACTGACACACATGATAGAGGTGTTTTATTTGTTTCCTTTTTCCTTTGTGTGATTTGTTTTGTTTTACTTGTTGCTGTTGTGTCCTAACTCCTAGCCAGTTTGCTCAGTGTTTCTAACCTATGGAGCTGCTTATCTTATGAAACAAGGCAAAGACTGAGTCAATGAGTGTAATGGAATGCAATAAAAAGTACTATATCATATTCCCTTCTTTTCTCTCTCTCCCTCAGTTTTATCATATGTGATCATCATCCATCTATATCATTCATATACCACTGTAAAAATTACAAACTTCAAAACATGTGATGTGATATGGTATTTAGCTTTTCAAACAAAGTGATTAACAGTATCAGCTTTTGAAACAAAGTGCTTAATAGTGTATCAGCAGTTTACGTTATAATTTTACAGATTGCCATCAATCAGGTATATAGAGAAATATCTTGTATTCAATAATATACATTCACAACCTAAATTATATATTAGGATAATGGTATAAGTTGTTAATATATCACTTTTTAGTATATCACTTCTCTTATATGTAAATATCCAGCCTAAGGAGAAGTCGAGAGAGTCCAGCCTGAAGAGAAGCCGAGAGAGTCCAGCCTGAGGAGCATCCCAAAACCCAAACCTGGAGAGGAGTCGAAACTCAAAATCGGAAGATCAGCGGAAGAAGTTAATTTTGTCAACTTATTTGAGTATTCTCGGTCCTTGTTGTAAGAACATTTTGGCGTCCATCTGGTCTTGAATGATGTAACCTACTTAGATGAAAACAACAATGTTTACTTTTTTTTTTCTCTTCTTATTCAATTTAATTTTATTATTTTACTATTTTAATATTATGTTTTAACTATTACATTAATCTACTTAATGAAAATATACATAATTAGTAGTAGCATAATATGAAAAATATAAATAAAAAGTACAAGAATTTAAAATTAGAATTAGAATATCATGTAATCATATTTGTCATCAAAAACTCATAATTCAGTAAAGTAACTTTTTAAAAGAAGAAAGTAAGTATTATGGTGTGTTTTGTGGTGATCTAGGGTGAGTTTTCAATGATGGGTTTGCAGTGGTAGGGTTTGTTGTTGTGGTTCACAGTGGGGTTCAAGGGATTCTCACGTGGTGGCTTGCGGAGGTTCTCAAGGTGGGCTCACGGTGGCTGGCAGTTGTTGATCGTGGTGGTGGTTGGGGTTTGGTGGAGGATGTTATGGGACTAAAAACAATTAGGACAAATCCGAAAAAGACCAATAAAAAATAAAACATAGAAAAAAATCTCATCCATTTATTTTAAAATCAATTGATTCAACATTTAAAAAACAGTCTCCAACAGTGGGAGATACCAATGTAGCTGCAACCATTTTTTAGTAACATGAATCGATGAAGAAAGGGAGGGAAGAAAAAATAAATGAAATGCAATAATGTGTTTCCAAGGATCTTAGACTCACTTTTTTTTCTTTATCCGACATGTTTGGATGGGATTTTTTTTCTAATTAACAATAAAAAAAAAAACTTGAACCCTTATAAAAAAATCTATGGAAAAAACAAAGTATACTGCATGTTCATCTTGTCAAGAACATCACAATATGACAAAAATATATATTTACTTTCTCATGTATATAAGATAAAATAATAAATCCATGCAGTATTACTAAATCAGTATTCCTTACACCTTCCTTAGATCATTACTTTAACAAAAAGACTTCACTACATACCAAAAAAAAATCACTACTTAACAATCTCAAAAAACTATTTTTCATATTGATTAAGGAAGGAAAGTGTGTATAAAGTGTCATTCACTTCGACTCTTAAACAATGTAAAACTATTGAACGCCGAAATAAATATAAAAGAGTAGTAACATCTTTAAGTTTTTTATTTTCTAAGTTTCTATTAAATATTTATTTTTTTTGGATTGAGCTATATCATTTAGAAAAAAAAAATCAATACAAACTCAGTAAAAAGAAAAGGAATTCGTTTTTACAACTCGCTCCATTCAACTAAATATTTATAGTAAAAGAAATGTGATTTCTACTTCATTGAATCTCATGTCGAAATTAAGAGGAGTCATAGAAAGAAGAAGTTCAAAATTACTATGAATTTCTTTTTGGGCTAGTGAACCTAAAAAAAATATATTGCATAGCATATTTGAAACATTCAATTGGATGAAGACATCATTCCATTTAAATGATATATTTATGTTTAATTCATTCTTACACCAACACTTATTTGAGTGTAAAAATATCTTTTTTAATGTAATAATTTTCAAACAATCCAATTAATTGTTTATGTTACTATTAAAAATTATTGAATATTCCTCTCACCATTTCATTTCATTTGTTATTTAAGGACTTCATTCTAAAAAAAAAATCATTAAATACAAACTAATTTTAGAGAAAAAAAAATAATTAGTTACTATATTGATTAAATTAGAGACTATTTTAGAGACTAATTTTTTTATTTATTTCTAAGTTAGTTTTTATTATTGTTAAATAGTTTCTAAATTTGTATCTAATTAACTATCAAAGTCTCTAAATATTTATAATTTAGTCACTATAACAATTAATTATTTTTTATCTCTAAAATCAGTTTCTAAGTTTCTATTTAATAATTTTATTGTAGTTTTACTCATTACAATTGTTCTTGTAATATTACTAATTATTATGCAGAGAATAGCTTAAATAGTTTTTTAGTTGTTTTATTTATTTATTTATTTTTAAAATATTTTAATTAGATCATAAGTTTGTTTAAAAATAATCAATAGGTCTCTTTTAATTATTTTATTACAATGTAGAATTGATTTAAATTTATGTGGTAGGTAACCATGTTCGCTTTCTATGTATTTGTGTAAGTATATTCTTTGCTCTTGTAAATTTGTGGTTCTATCTTATTTCCAAAAATCACTAGTTATTGTTTTCATCCATGGCTTAACTATTTTCCTTCATTCTAAGTTATTCTACCATGAACATCGTAAAACCATGATTGGTTACATTAATATTCTTTTAATTATCTCTTTCATCACCTCCCTCTCCGCATTGGAATCTTCTATATTTTCTAATGATGTTTACCTTAAATCATCTCTTTCTCTGCCCTAACGATAGAAACATTTCAAGTGATAATGCAAGTACTGAAAAACATGACTTCAACCAGTATGGGGCAGTACTTTTTATAAAAATATCACACATAAATTAAATATAAAAATATTTTATAATTTTTTTATCAACAATAAAAAATAAATAAATGGGAACCACTTCAGAAGTGATCCAACTCTTTTACAAGAACACATAGAATCCAATACCTAACTTGACACTCAAAACAGTCGGACAAAAGACGAACAAAACATTTTATAATATTCTAATGAAAGTTTAAGCTAATCACATTACTAGTTATCGGACTGTAATAAGATTACTCATAAACATAAAGTCTCACATGCAAGTTAAATCAATCTCGACATGAGTGCATGAAACAGATATTAATATATAAGTGAGTAATATTTTATACACCAATTACAACTTGTAATTTGAAGTTACACTTCTTATTATTCTTCATTAAAATAAGATTGAAATGATTTCATAGTGTAAAAGTCATCACAATAACAGCATAATTAATAGTGTGATTAAACGAAAGTGATTACTTACCCTACATTCCTTGTGTAGTTGAAAGCTATTTCTTCTCCCTGGATGAAACAATGATAGATAGCAGTGTAGGATTTGAAGGGTGTGATGGTAGTTCAAATCCAGATGAAAGAATTTAGTGGTTGTTATGCATGCAGGGGTTAATTCTCCTTCATCCTTCCTCGCTCTCTACAGGCTATTGATTCTCTGACAAAGGACATTGCCAAACACACGCAAATTTACTGTCTACTATAACATAACACTCTTCCACCTTATTCAACACGTTTCATTTCATTTTCATCTCACATTTCCAATTATCATTTCTTATATATTTTTGCATTGTCAACTTACTTTTACTATTATATTATATCTTATAGCATAATGTAATAGAATGTCTTCAAATATAATATTAAAAACATGGTGAAAATACATCATGTTTAAAATATTATAAATCATTGTGAATGTCTTATGGATGAATGTTAAGTATACAATAAAAATAAGAAACTTATACACCAGATAGATAAACCTTTGAAGACACACATCTCAGGTTTTGGTTCGTGATTCAAGTTCTAATGGGCTGCAATTTTTGGAAGTTTTGATCATTTAAATTACAATATTATTCTATACTTATATATTTTAAATAATATATTATAAACATTTATCTTTAAATTATAATTTATTTGTTTTTGAACAAGATTGAAATTAAGAGAATGATTGTCATTCTTCTATCGGTCTATCTTTCCTTCCTTCCACTTGAATGATCTCCACGTACTCCTCTTGTTTTTCTCCTCCTCGTCTCTGTGAATTCCGAGCTCAGATGGTACCTGCAAAAAGCACTATGACACTCAAGTAAGATTTTGGTATTCTGCAGTCGGTACTATTAGTACTGGACGATGACGTACCTGATTTTTGAGATCTGTGTGTATTTATATAATCATCATGATCCTTTGTTATTGGGTCAAATTAAGAATTTGGTTCATAATTAAAAATATTACCTAATATTTTATCATTATTTAGTTTCATTAATATTTTATTTGAACATAATGATTTTGATCATGTTGATCGATTCTGATCGATACCGAACTTCCAGGTGTGGAATGATGTGGATCAGTATATTATTGTTTTTTATTTAATAAATAAAAATGGGTGAAAGTGGTAACCAGCTGTCCCATGCACTCTGCCACCCCCACATGTTCTAAATACGCTAATATTGCTTCACTTGTTATTATAACTCAAAAACAAATATTACAAATTCTAGCAAAATCTGCAATGATAATCCATAACAAAAACACTGTGATTAAAAATCAATAGTTTACAGAGCATTACAAAAAATTATAACTTGCAGATGCCAAGTTGATATTCTTGTGGGACAACAATTCCCATAAAATTCTCCCTAATTGGGAAAAACAAGAGAATATAATATTAGTTTAAGTTTCTTGACAGATGCTGAAAGCATTTAAAAAACAAAAGAAGGAAGTGGAAGGATTTAAGAAAGTGAGTTGACTCAGTAAATTTAGTTTATTAAACTTAGTATGATACGTAGGTTTTAAATTTAAAGAATATGGGTAGAAAATGATGGTTGTAGAGTAAATCGGAGAAAAAGATGTGAAGATATGAATCAAATCCAAAACACAAGAAAGTGGTTTTATCTTAGTGGGCTTGATGTGTGTTTGGGATAATGTAAAGGATATTAATATTCTGTTTGAAGTTTGTAGGGGCAATCTTTGATTAATATGCACTTGCAATGAATGTATCATATTTTATGAGTCAATTCCATCAGAATCTTATCTCCAAAGTGCAACAACCCCCATCATCTTGTCTGTTGTTGTTCAAGTGCCATTAATAATTCATTTCAAACAATATTTTTTCTTCTCTAAGGAAAAACCTGTTGCCATCCAACCAACACTCTTCCCTCAAACCAGGGATGCTACAAAGCTTTTTCATCCATGCTTGCTTCCATTCTTAGTCATTAGTTTTTTTATACAAACACTACTTAATAATCAAATCTTGCTTTAAAAATATTTCCTCAAGTCTTAAGTTGGAGTAGAGACCTAGGTGCTTCTTTTACTGTTACGTGTTCTCATCCATGGATTGGTATGAGTTTTTGTTTCGTGCATCAGTTATATGAATTAGATTTATACAAAATTACTAACTGTACCGCTATAGTTTATCTGATCTTTATTAATTAATAGGAAATGCAATTTATCTTAACTATATTGTTAGTTGATTTGATTTTCTATTAATACAAAATATAACTTATTTAAAATCAATTATATGATTTTGTTTATAAAAGGAATTGGAGTTACGAGAACGATTACCTTTTTTTTCGATTATTCGGTTTACTCTTTTCTTTTTCTTTTTGAAGTGATCTTAGTGCTCTCCTTAGCTGCTCTACTCCTCATCTTTGTAAACTCACACTCGGATGATACCTACAAAAGATACTCCAACGTCCAAATGAGATTTTGGTGTACGATACTCAATGTATTAGTACTAGATGATGATGTACCTGATTATTGGAATCTGTGTCTATTTATAGGATTATCATGGACCCTTTGTTATTAAGTTGGATTAGAGATTTGGATCATAATTAGAAGTGTATTACCTATTGCTTGACCACTGATTAATCATGTTAATCCTCTGTTTGAAAATAATGATTTTTATCGTGTCAGTCGATCTTGACCAAATATTGAACTTTTAGGTGTACCAACCACGATACAAATCTTGTTAATCATCTGTTTGAAAATAATTAATAATTCTGATCGCGTCAGTGGATCTTGACTAAGTATTGAACTTTCAGGTGTTTTACGGACCACGATACAATCTATGAATATGAACAAGGAATAACTCAACTAATTGATCTGATATTCTATTAATAGAAAATATAACTTATGACTCAACTATATACTTTACCGCCAGTTGATCCGATCTTATATAAAGTGAATGATATGATCTATTACAGAATTTATAAACACATAAATAAGGAGTATACTATGTAATAAAGAAACTGCATTCTCTACAATGAACAAGGTATGAGTCAACTAGTATATTTAAATTTGAACTAGAACACTTAACACTACTACTATTCTTAATTAGCACCCTGAAAAGATGTAGGAGTGGATAAAGATACTACTTTTTTGATAATGAAGTTAAGCAGATATATAGAGTTATTGCACACCAAAGATTTTATGTTGAGTATACATGCATGCGTGATTGGGGAAATATTTCTCCATTATTTCACCAGTCCAAATTGGGTTTTACTATTTCAGTTTGACTATCAAATACTCCTAGAATCATCATTCAACAAAGCAGGTCAAATTAATTCGGTCCTGAACGAGTTAGGATATTTATTTGTGTCCAAAACCTGTCCCACGTACCAAAATTTACAAATTACAAGCCCAGGAGTAGGTCAAGTCTTTACTTTTGGGAAAATATTTCCAACCGACATGACTCAATAACAAAAGAAAATTCACTCCTCTCTACAGTGTAATAATACCACAAAAGATCAATTCACTTTCATTGTTTTTAAAAGAAACTAGAAGTAATCCTTACAGATAGATAGATTGATTGATAAACACTCTTTTGATGAGAAAAAAAAATGATAAAAGGGTCCTTAAAAGGAGTATACAGTTGGTGTGTACCAAAATAGGGGACCATGTGCGCTGAAATAGCTTATGAGGGAAAAATGTTTGCATCAGGCGTTAACGTCAATTGTTGATACCAATCGACGAAGAATGGTAGTTTCATCCTCTTTCCCTTTCCTCGTTTGCCACCCTTCGCACGCAAAGCTAGCTATCAGCACAAACTCCAAACCACTATTTTCAATCTATCCCTTTCAATCTGGATCTCATGTTATAACACACTAAATGGAGATCAAATTTCATCACCACACTCTGCCACTCTAACTACCAAATGCCCCAATCTGCAATCTAAATTCTATCACTCCTTCAAACACACACTCTGCCAAATCTTACACAACTCACCATCTTCTGTACCCTCATTCGCCAACACTTGTCTATACGTGCACTTCGCCAACAACTTCTTTCAGATCATTCTATTATTACTAATTTATCTCCTCCCCACAATAACAAAATCGGATTCAAAACAAGAGAGTCATGATGCTAAGGAAACACAAGTGCATGATGCTTAAAGATTTGTTATTTTGGAAATATCAAGGACAGACGTTTGAATTGTTCATAACACATGAAAGTATTTGAAATTTATACATGAATGAGATGAGATTAGTGGACATAAACACTAGTTAAGACACGGGAATTATATAATTTCATCATCCGGTGCTACCTATACAAAAGCTTAGGATCTTGGTCCTTGCAAATCACTTCTAGAAATTCCCCAAAAAAACGATTGTACTCTTTAGCTCAATAACTTCTTCACTCTTCACCCATACCTTCAGAATACACTATTTACAGAGCATAAGTGGATTCTTTTTCCAAAATAAATCTGCCACCACCATTCTTCATTTTCATTCACCCCGCATTCTGTACACATCGAGGGAACAGTACCAAAATGAAATCAGCGACTCACCAGCTCCGAGACCCACCCGACATCCGGAGCAACGGGCTCACCCGAGCCCGACCCGTCCAGAACATTCTCTTTGCTCAACTTCTCAAACATCCTCGCTCTTATGTTTCTTCCAGACTCCACCCTCTCCATCACAGGCTCTTCCTGGCAACTCTGATCCCAGTGGTCGAAGTAGTTCACCCCGCCGCGAACAGGAGCCTGCGTTGGGGTCGAAGGGAGACTGAAGAATCCGGGTCGGATCACGGGTCCTCTGGGTGATCCGAACCCGGGAGACCCTATAACATTCCAGCAAGAAGGCAACGACTTAACCTTCCCCAGTTGCAAGTTTCTAAGCGAGGCAACCATCTCGTTAACACACACAGACCCCGAACGAGTCATCGGCGACATAGGCGGAGACTCCACCGGCGGCGACACCGACCCGGGAGAAGAAACGAAGGGCGCCACCGTCTTGGAGGACTCGACCGCGTGTCTTAAAGGAGACCCGTCGTACGAGTCAGCACTGCGAGGACTCTGTTGCGGCAGAACCCTTAGTTGCTCGGGCGTGTGGGCAAAGAAACACACCCGCCGGCGGCAACTGGTGCCATCCTTGCACGGTTGAGTACGGTAACGAGCCGGGTGGAGCCAGCACTCGAAAACCCCATGCGCGTACTCGCATGCGTCACCCTTCTTGCAACTCCCCTTGCGAAAATCGGGGCACGCCGTGCCGGAGTAGTGATACTTTCGGGGATCACGGCGGCGAGCCTTTTCGCCGGGGTGGGCGTACGGACACTCGGTCCAGTCATGTGACCTGCCACGTGCGCATCTCCGAACCTTGAACTCGAACATGCGGAAATGATCGCAGGAATAGGCGTCAACTGGGACTTCCGGTTCCAGAGACGGAACATCGGAGTCTGACTCGGCATCTGTAGAGTCGTAGTGCTGAAGCGCGTTGAGCGCTTCTTGCAGAGAGTACGGAGAGTAATCGGCATTGGCGGCGTACGGCGAAAACATCTCCGGTGAGGATTCGTGGAGGAGCGGCCACGGTGGCACGTGTACGGTTGGATTTGCGCGGTGGGTCTCCCCCAACATCATGGTGCTGGTGCCTTCGATGGATGTTTTGGTTTTATTTGGATTAGATGTTTACGCTTCTTTCGGCATGGTTAGTGTCTCTTTATAAACTACCTCAGTACATGCCTTTAACCCTGGTTGGGTTTATACTAACCGTGGTTCCCTTCGAAATGAATGAACTCAGCTGAACTCCATTGCGGTTAAAGTTCGTGCGGGGTTTCCTTCCCTCCCCGCGCTAGTGTGTGACAGACGCGCGGTTTGCGGCCTCGCTTGCCACGTACGTGAACAGGTGTTGCTGCGGTGAAAGCCTAGTCATGAGCCGTTGGATTCTCACGTGCTCCTCCTAATCACCACTTTTTATCTTCCTTCTCTTCCCAAAGCGGTGGAGTGGACCGTATCATAATTAAATCCTAAAAAATAACCTAATCTCTCTACACCATGTCATGTTAAATCATAATTTAACTCTAATAATCTTCCACCTCCTTCTTTCTTTATCACCATCGATGATTTATAAATAACTTTTTCTTTTATTATAATAATATCTTCTTTTTCTTCATCTAAGTATTTCGATGAATTTCTAAATTTACAAAATTTATACTCTTCTTCTCTTTTCCTTTCTTTTTATCATTCACTGTGTTTTTTCTTCAAAAAAAATCGTAGTAGTTGATGCTTATAATTGTATTGATCACATGTAAAGTTGCTGATGAAATTTATTCTGGTGAAAAAGAGTAGATGAAATTGAAAAGTTATATTATTGTGAAATTTATTTATTTTCAGTAGCTGTACGTACTAATCATGGAAAAAATTTAAAAACTTGAATACTTCCAATTTATTCTCTGTGTATATTCATTAAAAAGGAAATTAAATTCTTAATTTTTTTATTAAATATTGAATTTAATCCTTATAAAGTTGTAATTATTTCCTCTCACACAGTGACATCAACTTTCCAACCACAGATTTGATGAACTACTAGTACAATGGCAAACTGGTTCCATAATGTAAGCATAATTTATTGTAGTATCTCTTTTTTTCTTGATACTAGGTGCAAACACGATTAGATATTTAAATTTTAACCAGTAATTAAATGAGGGTTTTATAGTAATAGTTTTTGACGCGATCATGTATGACGAAGAAGAATACAAAGGAAGAAGAGATAAACATGAAAACAAATGAGACGTCGAAAAAAGAAAAAGAAGACTGAAGATGACTTACTAATAAGTAATGAGAAAGAAATTTGAGTCGTAGAAAGTAATTTTGAATTTGAATAATTGTAAAGAGTAAAGAGTAAATAGTTTTGAAGTAGAAGAAAAGATATTTGTAAGAAAAATAGTATTTAATTTGCGCATAGTTTTGATGTATTTTTATTATAGAAAAGTGGTGGGTGAAGAGAATAGTTGAAGGAGTGAATAGAAAGGTTAAAAACCAATGGGCAAAGGAAGTGTGGTTTCATTTAGTGGCATTAAAGTCGCGGTGGGTCGCTTCAAGGCTTGGAAAGTAACGTTTCTTGCTATCATGACACTTGGAAAATCTTCTATTATGCTTTTTTTTACCTTCATTTCTCCTACTCTTATTATGAATCAACTCTTAACGATCGAAATTGAGAAGATTAATAGGATACATGGACTCTTGTAAAAACAATTTTGATTTTGTTTATGATGAAGAAAAATGCATATTTATGACTTTGTGGGCGTGATGGGCACATGATATAAAGTCCAATACTTGACTTTCATATGAATAGTGATTTTGGCCCCTTACCTTGTCGATCTTATCGTTTCAATTTACCCACAATCGTCCATTTTGTCTTTATCATTAGGATAGATATTATTACTATTTTTTTTGTTTTTTCTTTTGTCTTTGTCTCCTGATTCCTCCTCTTATAATCGACTACACCAACATTATTTTATTATGACCACTGTGTAAGAAACCATTTCTTCAAATATCCAACACCAGGTTAAAATGTTATATCAAAATAAAGCTTAATGATTAAATCATAAAAACTTAACTAGGAATTTCATCACATTTTATCTCGCTTTTTAGGTTGAAAAAAATATGTATCATTCTTCTACTTTGTCCTGTTCAATAAATTTAAGTAACGATTCTTTATTTTATTAATCCTCGCATAACCCTTCGATGAAAGTGGGGTTAAATCATCGCATCGCTTTCAACTTTTTCTTTTTTTTTTCTCTCCTTCTCACTGGACCTTATTCTGATTTTCATCCAGATCTTTTAAGATTTGTGATTTGTTTAGCTCTGAAAACAAATAAAAAAAAAATACGTAAAAAAGAGTGAAACATTTTTATTCAATTACAATTCTGATTTATATTCTTTTAACTAAAAAAATATTTTCTTTTTAATTCATAATTTTTTTAAAAGTCTGGCTTTCTTTAAGAAATGATCTTCCCAACTATGAAGCATAAGACCCTCCTTTTACACTAATATCAAAGTCTTTATTAAAAAAGAACACAATTATTTAAATCTTTATTGAAATAATAGATTATAATAACAACCCAGAAATATTCTGAAACAATTTAGGAGAAACATAAAAGAACAGGTTAATAAATTAATCACAAACAAACTATCAATAACAGGTACAGAAACAAAACGCATTCAAGCCCTGACGTTGTTTTATTTTGGAAGGTTTGTGTTAGTAAAATTTGTTAAATTCACATGTCTAACTCTGTACAACAAAATATCGACAATAAAAGACAAAAAATTCTTTCATTTTGAGGATAAACTTTAAATAATTTAATAGGGAAAAATGCATAAAAATAAAAAAACAGAGGAGATTATACAAAATACCAAATATAGTATTTCTTAAAACATTGGTTCTAAAATAAAATAATGTCACGCCGCACGTACACCATTAGTTGCCCAAAATCCTATGATGTAAGCGTGCGCCAATTTCTTTGTCTTTTTTTTTTTTTATCTCTTGTAAGTTAAAGTTATCCTTTTGGTTTGGTTGGGATGCTTCATAAAAAAAATACGTATTATCGTAATGCTAAATTATGTCTCACGGGTTAAAATATTTGTATATTATAACATGAAACGATCTATAGTAATAAAAGTATTGTAATTAGTTTTTAAGGTATAAGACAAAATCGTTGTTGCAATTGTAAGATGTGGTGTGATGACAAGGATGATGCTAAGTAAGATATTTTAAATACTTCTTTAGATATTCTCGAACACCAACTCTTAAAGTCCTTATCCGAATAATGATGCATCTAATCCAATTTAGAGGCAAAGATGAAGATGATGAAAAGAAACAAGTTTCCATTTGAAGGGTTTGCATGGGTGTGTTCCAGAATTTACCATGTTGCGTTCATTATGTTATGGTTAGGAATAAAATGATTGATGATGTTACACAGAATGTGCATGTTTGCAGCAGCAATACGAAGAAGGATAATAAATTTGTTAATCACGTGAGGAAGTCACGTGAGGAAGGGACCGTCCACTAGCCGACAGAATAAAAGGTGTCCGTACGATGAAGTAAAATATGGGGCGCGACACATGTACGGATTCATCCCTTGTCCACGCGTCTTCCTTTGACCAAACACGTGTGCCCTGTCCTTTTCCCACTCTCTCACCACCTCTCCATGCTCCGCCACGTGCCGTCTTCTTCTTCTTCCTCTCTCTGCTCTCGAGATTCGCGTGATCACTCCTTTTTACTCCCAACTCCATCCCTATCCATCTTTTTCTTTTTCTTTTATTAAAAAACAATAAATTTCCTTTCACCGCATTCACATTATCTTCTCCACACTGTCAAATCTTATCATTTTATCTTCACCCATAAGCTTCGGTTTTTTTTTCAATTTCCCAAAAATATCTCACACCTTTTTTTACTATTTCTCTCTCTGCACTATCATTTGAGTTTCTCTAATAAATTTAAATCCACACATTTTAACATTTAACTTCAATTAAAAAAAAGTATAATATGTTATTTCTTTCAGCTTTTACTATGAAAACAAATTCCAAAAAACAGTACCAAACCGTAATATAAGATTGTTTGGGTTCGTTTTTAAACACAGCTATCATTACGAATAGAGTAATAGTAACAGTTTTTTTTTTTATCAAGGTAACCTTTAGTTACTTCATTCCAGTAAATAGCTTGAATCAAATATTTCATAATAAATTAAGCTCATATATTAAGAAAAAAATTGTTATTTTTCCATTTTTAAATATTTTATACTTTTTTAAAAAAAATACTCTCTTTTGAATTCGGGAAACTTGTGATTTCTTTCTAGATTTCTGAATTAGATCTTTTTCTTTTTCTTCACAATACACGAGGTAAGACATGTAATGAAAATTAAAGTATTTTAAATCAATCAAATTTGGTTTTGAGTAATTTTTTACATAAATTTGATTTAAGGAAGATGAGATTATAGGTTAAGGAAACTAATATAAATGCAGATTTATAAAAATAATTCCTTTAAGTATTTTTTTAATTAATTAATATCTCTTCAAAAAAAATATGTTTATATTTATTATATTTTGAGATATATGCATATATATTAGGAGTATTAAGATTGTTTTTTAGGATGTTAAAATATTTATTATTGAGTTTTTAGTATATTGAAAATATCATTTCCTCTTTTGGTTTAGAAATAGACTTTTTGTACCTCCTTTTATGTTAACTCTATTAGGTTAGGTGTTGATGGAACCACAGTGTTTAATGTAATATATATATATATATATATATATATATATATATATATATATTTGAAGTTGGAATTTTGAAATGAAGTGCTTAGCATGTTTAGTTGAAAGAATAAATGAAATTTTCCTAAAGCGAATAAACTCATAAATGAGTATGAAAATCAGATTGCAGGCATACACAGCATGAGGAGAAGGTAGAGTAGCATGGTAACCCTAAGTTTATTTTTATGAAACTATATGAGTTGAATTATGAGTCTAAATATATAGGGTTCACGTGGGGTTGGTTAGTTGGGTGAGTTAAGTTTATTTCAACGAAGAGAAAGATAAGATATATGTAGCATTAATTTGAGCATTGTATGCGTGTACCTACTGTGCAAGGTATCAACATGCACAACCCTAATATTATATTTTCAATATCAGCTTTAATAGACCACTATTTCCTTACCTTATGTGTAAGGCATAAACATATCCACAATCCTCAATATTTTTTTATCAGAAAAAAATAAATAAGTAAGTATCACTTCAAATAACTCCAATTCATAACTAAATTAATACCTAACAACAGATCAAAAACTCTATATCAGAAAGTACAAAACAAACACTAAAGACTCCTTTGTATTGAAACGAAGAAAACAAAAAAATTGAAATTTTACTATTCACATAAAAAATACAAAAATTAAAACAATCAAATATAATAAAATACAGAAATCGGAAAATTTAGATGTTCTAAACTTTCTCCGCATGTTGCGAAGAAAGTTGTATAAATATATTGAAAGAATATTTTCTGTTTTATTCAATCTGTCTTTCATTTATAGCAATGATACATACATATATATATATATACATATATATATAACCATAGCATTAGAACCGTACATATTCTTTTCCTAACATAACATCTGTAATTAAGACTAATTATAGACCCATTAATAATGATTATATTCCTATAATTAAGTCTAATTATAGACTTATTAATAGTGATTATATTCCTGTAATTAAGTCTAATAATGATTTTGTCCGGTAATATCCCCTCAAGTTGGAGCATGTAAGTCTTGAATGCCCAACTTGACCAAGATGGCTCCAAACTTTTTAG
>Ga0123342_1001691_pt1 | contig 37134 bp, 15 predicted proteins | sample Turbeawhitnodule_FD_89960 | JGI IMG/M metagenome (GOLD analysis project Ga0123342, IMG submission 89960) | Root nodule microbial communities of legume samples collected from Mexico - Turtle bean Mexico white nodule | ecosystem: Host-associated > Plants > Roots > Nodule | place: Mexico: Nepantla...
ACTTGAATTGAACAATTTAACTTTTGTAGTATTTGTATGACCTTCTTTATTTGAGACTTTGAAGTTAGATGATTTGGTATATTATTAATTCTCATTCAGGACTAAATGTAGTTATTTACACTTATTTTTTTAATATGAAAGTAGACTCTTACGAGTCTACGAGTCGAGTCTACGGAGCTCCCACGAGTCTACGTAGACTCGCGAGTTTGACAACCATGGGGCCAATAGTAGAATAGGTCTAGTTAGGGTTAAAAGTGACTAGTTAGGGTAACAATTTGGCTTCTCTGAACCCAATGTAACAGTAGAATATCTAGGGTATAATAGAGGACGAAAATTACCTTGGCATGGAACTCATGGACGTCCACATGGCAGCCTAGGAGTGAAGAGGATTTAGCATAGAAGGTATGAGCTAAATATGGAAAGCATGAGTCCCCATGACACCTTCTCATTGCAGAGTTTTACTTTGAATTTCCAAATTTTGGCTCCAAAATGTTCAACTCTCTCTCCTATAAATTGAGGTGTTTGGAGATCAAATATATGAGTATTGTGTTGCCAAATTGCAAGCCTAAGCACTCTTTTGTCTAAACCTCTCTAGGATAAACAGCTTTGGTGTCATCTTCCACCTCTTCCAAGTGATATGGCCAAATCAATCACTCTTCCCACTTTTCATGGTAACTATAAGGAATTCATGGCTCCAATGGAGCTCTTCTTGACACACTTCTTCCATTAAGCTTCCACCAATCTCCTTCAAATTAAAAAAAAAAAAAACTCAAATTAGATTAGAGGATGCTATCACTTTTTACATTGATTCACTTCATAACCAATGTAGAAACTTTGTTTTTGAGCAACTTTTCTTGTTTGTGGACATATAACATAAATTAGTATCCACATTCCACAATTTATGTTATATGTCTTACTTTCTACATCTATAACAAGTCTCTAATTGTTGTAAAAAGTAAGAAATAATTCATGTAAAATATATTTTTACAATAGTGTATAGCAAAGGTTAACAACATTTTTAACTAACATAAATCTTCTTTGTTGCACTCAACTTTGTATTGGTTAAAGTAATTTCATCCTAAATACTCCTTTCTTATGTTAACACTAAACTTATGTCAAAAACCTTGTAAGAAAGTGAGTCAATTGTTGTTAGCTTCTAAAGAATGTGTGCCAAATTGAAATTAAATTTGCAAAAAAGATTGATCTTGAATATTACATCCTTTATCGAACGAGCTTACGATAAATGTTATTTAAAGTTTATTTGTAAAGTAGACAATGTGATGCTTTTTGAAAGATTGAGATTGTTTTCATTAATAATTTGATTGTTTATGTTATGAAATTTTTTAAAATAATCATTAATTCATCAAAATTTAATATTATTTGTTAAAATGAAAATTATAAAATCACTTGTTAATATTGATATGATATATGAAGATTAGATCATCTTTGATCATACTATTAAAATAAAATCATTTTGGTGTGATCCCACAACGTAAGGTGTGTGTGTGTGAAGGGGAAACAAATTGTGGGCTGAATAGAAGCTGATATTGGTGTGGCCCAGAAGAGGTTTTGCAATAAAACCGTAAAACGAAGGAAGTCAAGGTAGTTTGGCAATGTTTAGACTAATTTTAAGAGTCCATGGATGGTCCCAATCATGCATGGAGGCAAAAGAAAGTTGAAAATAAAAAAATAAATACACAAACTTCAAAAGCTTATATCCACGACTCATTTTTACCTATTTGTTGAAAATGAATGTTTACAACCAAGATCTACTCATGTTGAAATTGAAATCTAAGCCACCATTAAGTTTACCTTCATAACCTTTCATTTTTTTTCATCATTAATAACTTTGGGAAAAAATCTTCCTCTCCTCTGGTGGCTTTCTTTCTCCATGTCAATATCACTATTTTACTTCCTCTAATAGACCCCAAATTTTGACTTCAGCTTCTTCTCTTTAAAACTCCCATCTCCCTTCTCTGTTTCTCTCTTAGAGTTTCTTCCTAGTATTATTCCAAGAGACCAACATTTGTTATTAATAATAATATAAGAGAAGGAAAGATTGAAATTTATTATTAGTTCAAATTTATTGAAAATTAGGAATGATAGAGTGAATTTTTCCATGTGAATCGTCATGCTAGTTCGTCTTACTTTGACTCACCTGCTTAATCTGGCGAGACAAAAAAGGGCTAAAAAATAAAAATAAAAATAATTTTAAAGATTAACTTTTTTATATTATATTATTTGAAGAATGTAAATATGAAATAGTATTGTAATTTAAATAATTAACATTTATAAATTAAGTTTCAATGGTTAATTATAATGGAGTAATTTAATACGTAAAGATAATAATTATTTTAATTCATCTGATTATATATATATATATATATATAATTTTAAAAATTTGATTCCCATTAATCCGTTGGAACAATATTGTCAACCTATTTTACTACGACGAACTAGACCAAAATAGATCAGGTTGACCCATTTTTCCACTCCTATTAAAAATGTTGATGCATTTTATTAAATTTTTCTTGTGATTTATAATTTTTTTAGGTATAATTATCTCTTTGGTCCTTACATTTGAGGTAAATATTCAATTTATTCCAGTGGTTTTTAATATAATATCAATTTGGTTCCAAGGTTTAAAAATGTTTAATTTGGTTCCTTTTGTTAAGTTTCCACCAATGACGTGAATGGTTCATGACGTGGCAGTGACATTGATTTGCACACGTGGACTCAACGAAATTGGAGAAATAAGATTGAGTGAGAGGGAGGCAAAGGTGTAGGTAGCAACATAGGCAAGGAAGGAAAATGGATTAGGGTTTAGGTTGAACGAAATTGGGAAAAGAAGATTAAGGGAGGTGGCGGCAGTGATTCACACTTACAATTGAACTACCTTCTACACTCAATGACGAGAATAAAAGAGGGGAAAACTTGGTATTCTTGCGAAATGAAATGGGCACTCCACATCAGCAACACGGTCGTAGTCACCATTGGTAGTGCTAAGCTTAATCTTGATCTTTCGGAGCTTCTTGGTGGCGAGACGTAGAGTTGTGGCAATGATGTTGGTACTTGAAGTCGTTGATGCAGTATAGGGTTTGCGCGATGGAGACATAAAAGATGCGATGGGCGATGGAGAGCAGTGTGGGGATCCAGCACTAATGACATTGGAAGATGGTCAGCGACTTTCCTTTCATCATTTGCCTAAAGAGAATCGTTATCGCTACCCAATACCACGTCTCGGCAGCGCTTCCTAGCCACCACCCCTCCCTTGGTTCCACCACCATAGTCGTCGCCGCCTCCCTCTCCCTCAAACTTCTTTTCCCAATTTCCTTGTGCCCAAATCCTAAAATTTCGTCTAGTTCACATGTGCAAACTAATGTCATTGTGGGCGTCACATCATCAACATTTAATGCGTTGTTTATAGAAACTTAACAAAAGTGATCAAATTGAACCTTTGTAAAAAATCTTGGGACCAAATTAATTTTTTTAAAGATCACGATACTAAATTAATATTGACCTCAAATATAGAAATAAAAAAGATAATAAATTAATATTGACCTCAAATATAGAAATAAAAAAGATAATTATATATTTTTATGATAAATGTGTATAGAAAGGATGTCGATAACAATTATATAAAACATAATACAAAGGGACTTATATTACTAAAAGTTAAACCCTAAACATTTAATATGAGCATGACATTCTAATAACGTGAGACAATCTTTTTAGACTTAACATTACTAATAGATGATCTTCATTAAACAATCATGATTTATTGAATTAATTTTTACTGATTAAAAAATAATTATAATTTAAATTCAATCATTACAAGTATGATATACTCTAATAATCTAGTATGTCATGATGGAAGAATTTTGACAATAATGTTCACATTATTTATGCTTAAAAAGTAATTAATCAAGAATTGAAATTGAATTTCATGTCTGTTTGTTTCTATGGACAGAAACACGTAGAAATATTATTTACTAAGAAATTAGATGAAAGCATGAAATTTAATAAGAATAAACACGTTAATTGAGAAAGAATATCAAAGCTTCAACTTTCCATTTGAAACATAGAAGAAAGTGTGAAAAATAACATAATTTATTTTATTAATAATTACATTTTGTAAATAATTAATTAAAACAAATATTAAAACAATAAATAAATATTAATATTTTATTTGAATAATAATTATTTTATTTGATATTAAAATTAAAATTAATATTATAATTTTAAAATATAACTTTTTACATATTAAAATTTATAATGATTTATTTACTTTAATTCCATTTACATTTTTAAAAATAATTTTTTCAAAAGTTTATTTTTTATCAATTAAAAAATTAAAATTTTAATTACACTAATCAAATTTCTCACAAATTAAAATAAACTCTCTACAAATTAACTATACACACATTAGTCTAAAAAACCCCATTCACTTCACATTCTCGTCTTAAATAACTCTAAATCTATTTTTCAAATCTTCATTCCTAGTCTCCCTAATTCAAACATAACATAAGTTTGAATGAGAAGGAAAGCGAAGAAATCATTCACACAAATTCGCAAAAATAATGAGAATATATGCTTTTTTGAAGACTTGGGAATGGTGTTCCATGTGTGTTTGTAGTGCTTCAATGTGACAGAATATCCCTTCTTTATCCTTGCAGTGAAGAGATTTATCATATTATAAGGAAACATCAATCACCCACATCTGTGTTATGTGAGGTTTCTATGTCACTTGTGCCATTTTTCCATTTTATTTTCATGTCTTTTTTTTTTTCCTTATCTTAAAACAGCATAAAATTAATTCAAATAACAATCTGATTTAATTTGATGAATGTGAGATTTTTCATTAAACATGGGAGTAAATAATGAACACAAGAAAAATATTAAATATTTTTTCACTCTCCATTTTTTCTTGTATTTTCATCCTTTCTTAGCACGCTCCCTTCAATTTAATTTTTGCCCTTGGAGTGTATATTAGAGATCCACGTGTAGTCATGAGAAGTATGCAGTTGAATCCATGACTACCCATCAGACTTTGACAGAAAATATAGTATTAAATTTCAAATGCAAATGTCAATCAACCTTTTTTTGGTTAATTATGATTTTAGTCCTTCAGAGGACAAAAATCAATTTCACCTCTTTCAATTTTCTTAAAAACAATTTAATGTAAGTTTTAATTTTTTTTAAATGATTGAATATAGTAACAATATATAATTACTATAAAAAAATTAGATTTATCGACAAATTTTTATTTAAAAACTTGATTTCTAAAGTAAATTCAGTATTATATACAAATATTATCTATTTATCTGAATTTTAAATTTTATCTACAAATCTATATCCAAAATAAATTTAATATTATTATTAATTATTAATATAAATATTTTTATTAAAAATATAAATAATAATAATTTAAAAGTTTTAATAATATAAATAATATTAATCATAATAATTATATATGTAATATTAAAATTATTATTATAATATAAATAACTATAAAATCATAACTAATATTCATAAATAATAATTATAAATTATAATCATAACTAATAATATACTAATCATACTATTAACATTATAAAATAAATAATATTAATAATGTTTATAAAATAATTTATTAATAATAATAATAATAATTTATACTTGTATATAAAAGAGATTCTTCATTATAATTGTTTTTAGTGTATATAAATTTGTTCTTAATTTATCCTTATTAATATTTTATTTTATTAATTTATTTTATTTATTTTTTTATTTTGTAATTTTAGCATTTAATCAAAAAAATATATAGTTTAAAAAATGTATTTTATTTTTTGTCACTTATGTGAACCATGTTATTTAAAGAGTGAAGAAATTGATATTAAACTCATTTTTTTAATTTTTATTTATACAATTTTGAATTTATGAAATTTGTGATTGGCTTTAAGTTGAATGTTTTTAATGTGATTGATTGTGGCATAATGCTTCTTATTTTTTTTTTTTTATTTCAAGTTGTAATTTGATTTTTAATTTTCAATTTGATTCAAATTCATCACAATAAAAAAAGTTTGATTTTGAGTTTTCCCGTTTCTTTTCGAAACTTCTTATCACAGTTTATGAAATTATCTTGGAAGGGTTTAGTTTGATGCAAGATTAAATTTTTTGTAATTATTAATATTTTAAAAGAAAATTGTTAAAATTTATTTTCAGATATAGGAAAGATAAGTTAAAAGAAGATTAATAATATTAATAATAGTTAATAATATTAATAATATTTAATGATATTAATAATATTTAATAATATTAATATTATAAATAACATTATTATAATAATTAATAATTTTATTAATTTGAATAATAATAATATTAATAAAATTAATCATGACATTAAATTTATTAATAACTTTTATATTATTAATTATATTAATATTGATAATTATATTAATAATTATAATAATAATTTTGTTTGGTGTAATGATTAAAGTTTTTAAAACATCTGATTTTGAGTTCGAGTTTTTTGTTACAATTTATTTCTAAGAATTAAAATAGGTTAAATTACTTATGAATTTATCTAAGGATTAGAATTTTGAGACTGAATTGACTTTTTAGTGTTTTTTAATATAAGGACTAAAGTAATAATTAAATTCATTTTTGTAAGGAAGGAGATGAAGAAAGCTAAATTCATCTTGTCTGTTGTCATACTTATCCAGATGGGTGTGAAAATAATAGTATTTAATGGAAACATTCATCTATATGTTCACAAAAGAAAAGAATAAAAATTGGGTGGGTAAAGAGGATTGCCTTTCAATTTTTTATTATTAAATCAACCTTTCTCCTTTTTTTTTAAATAAGAAAGAAAGTAATGTAGAATTGAACACCCTTCTTTTTAGTTGAGTAATCATGGGTAACAATATAGTCTTTTAAAGTATTCCCTTTTATTTCAATGGTTAAATTGTCGACATGGTTTAACGTCAAGATAAACCACGTTTAAGGTTCTTTTTCTGGTTTTCGTGTATTGATCACGTAACTTATCTTTATGTATCTCGTTAAATTTGACCTTGTTGGACTAATGTATTTTGGCTTGGAGTACCTTTTGTCCTCTTTTTAATAATATTTTGTCTATAAGAAAATAGTAGGATATATATACTTGTACCTTTTATATCGTTTAAATTAAATTCTTTGTAACTTCTGCAGCCAACAACTGCATATAATTATCCGGGTGTTATAATTAAAGGAGAAAGAAATCCAAGTACACAACTTGTAGATAATTTGCCAAGAAGAAGGGGAGAAAGTTCGTTTTTCAGTTTAAGTTCGATGAAAGAAAATAGTGTGTGGGATACGATAGTTGATGTGACAAATAAAGAAGTAGAAAAGAGTGTGTGTGTGTGTGTTTGAAGGTCCAAAAAATATCATAAACAATTTTGTATGTGAAAGGATTAGTATATAATAAATAAATCTGTTTACTTACAGAAAGAGTTTACTACGAAAAAATGGTTTTTTTTTTTTGTTGATTATTAAAGTATAACGTGGGAGGTAGTATACAACTAAACTATATAGTATATACAAGTATAACTATAAAGTAGGAGTTGAGATGTAAGGGGAGTTAAATATGGTGTTAAAGTTGACAAAATCAAGATCTGATCCCAAGGTCTTTTCCTTCATATGGGATTTCGTACGGGGTTCATATTCCATGGTAATAGATGATGCAATATTAACTAAGATATTATAATGAGCTGCATGTTAAGCCTTAGAATATTTTTCCCTATTTCCACTCTATAAAAAAGGTCCAATGAATCTCGTCAAATTGTTCGCCATTAGCAGGCACATGCAGCACGAGTGCCCCCTTCAACCTTCAACGAATGCCTTCTCTTTCCACTGTAAAAGGGCATTGCTGTTCATGCGACTCGTGCCCTAATATGCACAAATATAGATGAAAAGAGAAGCATGCAATTCATGATGTGCATGCCCTAGCGTGTGCCCTAGTACTGTTAGCGATGAAAAAAGGTTTGTATTATTAGCACGATGGCATCAATTAAACATGATGTTAGGCGGCTTAATTACGTGGTCTAAAAGGATAAAAAAAAAGGCTATGTTATTTTATGCCAAATAATAATGTCAAACAATTGAAGTGATGTGATGCTTTTTGCTCACTTTTTTTTCAGTGCCCTGGTTGAAGATTTTATACAAGACCTTGATTTGATTCTTGATCACACAAAGGGCAATTAAAAAGGTCAATGACCCACGATCAACTTACTTTGTACCAATGGTTAATTTTGTCTTTTTGGCAATGGGAGGGTTCACTTATCAAATATAGTAGGGTGCCCACTTGCCTGTTTTTATTAAATTTTAACATACAAGCTTATAGACTGATTAATTTAATTGGAGGTTCATTAAGAAGCCAACTAAAGTCAAATCATAGATGCGTCCTTCTGTGTCCAAGATAAGAAACGTCTTCGGGACGAGGGAATTGACTTTGGTGCCTCAAAAGTGGCGTATATACTTTTATATATAAATCATAAGAGAGGACAAAGAAGGAGATTCTTCACAACCTCAACCTTCTCCTCAATTCATGGGTAGAGTCCAAAACCCCACAAAGATGGAAATTGATCTCTCTTTGAAGATAGATACTGATGATGAACAAAAAGCACAAGCAGATGAGCAACTCAAAGAGTATAACCAGGAAGAAATGGCACAGATTCCAGATAATAATAACAAGGAAGAAGTCCCTGAAACTACAGCTGGTGAAATAGAAGATGATGCATCAGTGGTGGAAACATCTTTGCAAGATAACACAAAAACCAAAGAGGTACTTGTATTTTCATTATCAACAACCAGATCCAAAATCATAACCTCTTTCTTATACCTTTCTACCTCCTTAATTTGATTGTGCTGAATGAGTAAATTAACACCTAAATTTTTTGACTAACTATTTTTTCCCATGTTTCTATCACTGTTTTTCTTATGCGTATGCATGTGTAACTCTTGAAAACACAGAATTCTTTTGATAACTTTTAATTGCTTGAATATGATACATATATGCTAGAGTTGTTTAATTAGAACGTTAAAGGGTATGGTATTTTCCTCCAGTTAAGTGTCCTGCAAATGGAGATGGAAAGCATGAAAGAGGAAAACAAAGTTCTGAGGAAAGTTGTAGAACAAACAATGAAAGACTATTATGATCTGCAAATGAAATTCTCAGCTATCCAGGAAAACAATAAAAGAAAGGTAAAATCCTATAATATTGATCTTTTGACTTTCATCTATATTTTTTTTTCATATATAATAATAATATAGATCCCATTTTTATAGGATCATGAAATTTCTCTCTCACTTCAAGACATTGCGACCAGCAGCGGTGAAGGACCATCGAGAATTCTTGAGATGGTTAATAAAAAAATAAAAAGTGCTCCATCTCCTCCTAACACTGATGATGATAGTTTAAGCGAGAGTGAATTGGGTTTATCACTGAGGTTGCAACCAAGCACGAGTCAAAAAGAAAGTGATGTGGGAAACAACGAAGAGAGAAAAGATCAACAATTGGCAAGTTTTGTATCAGTGCAGAACAAACTACAGCGGAATCATGAGTTGCCTGGTATTACTACCCATGCTATCACCCCTCCAAACAGAAAGGCTAGGGTTTCTGTTAGAGCAAGATGTGAAGCTGCCACAGTGAGTTCAAAATCTATATGTATTTATAATTGAAGTATTCTTCATGATACCATCATTACACATATGATTGGATTCACATTGAACTAATCATCTCAATGTTGTGATAGATGAATGATGGGTGCCAATGGAGAAAATATGGGCAGAAAATTGCAAAGGGAAATCCATGTCCACGAGCCTATTATCGTTGCACTGTAGCCCCAGGTTGCCCCGTTAGGAAACAGGTAATTCTCAACTATTTATATTTCCACACTTTTATGCTTCCCTAGAGTTTGAAAGGATTTGAAATTGTTTTACTCTACTAACCCATGTTTTCTTTGACATTCAAAAATTAATTTCACACTTTTCAAGAGAAAACACATTCTAAGTAAATAAATGTTTTGTTAGGGTTGATTTAAGCATATGTTTCAGTTAAGTTGAGATATTCAAATTAGTTTTATCAAAATCAATTATATCCAACTATAAGACAAACGGCTTACACAAACAATCCACTTGAAATTATATGGGGCTTAATTTTGTGCATTAATTGCATATAGTAAAAACTATTATAAATTCATTACAGATGATCGTGCATGTATTTCACTGGTTTAATAATAATTCATCGAATAAAGGTATTAAAATGAAATCAATCAAATCCTTTTTTTTTGTCTAGAAAGTTTGATATTATCTAATATCTCTTCAATTCTGGTGTTTGTTAAATTTATATGTATAGGTACAGAGATGTATAGATGACATGTCCATTCTTATTACAACCTATGAAGGGACACATAATCATCCACTCCCTGTGGGTGCAACTGCCATGGCTTCTACAGCTTCTGCAGCAGCTTCCTTCATGTTGCTAGATTCAAGCAACCCTATTTCAGATGGAACCTCTAGTTTCACTCAAGCACCCCTTCCTTACATCTTCCACTCATTAAACCCAGCTTCAAATTTCAGGAGCATAAACTCCAGTGATCCATCCAAAGGAGTTGTTCTTGACCTCACAAGCAACCTCAGTGAACCACTACGTTTTTCTACTGGTAGCTCCTCCAATACTACAACTGAGAGTCGCTTTTCTTGGATGCCAAACAAATACCAAGGTGGTGGTGCAATTACAATGAACAACAATTTTCACAAGCCTAGACCAGTGGACATTCATGATAGAATTTGGAAAGGAGAAGAAAGCAAGCCACTAGATGACAATGTGTCCGCAATTGCCTCAGATCCTAAGTTTAGGGTTGCTGTTGCTGCAGCCATAACATCTCTCATGAATAAAGAGAGCCACACTGCTACTCATCCTATTGGGACTTCCTTTGGTCCTAGGAGTGGCCAAAATGGTACCTAGCTTTAGCTCTAGCTAGTAACACCAACTGGGTCGTAGAAATCTCTTTCAAAAATTGATTTTTCAACTTGATCACAAGAGTAAGTCGAAGACAAAAAGGAATGTTATACTTTACACATGTTCCATAGACTTATCAGACATTACATTTTATGTATCTTCGTATAAATAACATACCAGGGTGGTTTCTTGTTTTCCTTGTAAATTTTTTGTGTTATTATTGTTGTTGGTAGTTGTGAAGTGAGTTTTGGATGATTAACTAGTTGGAGGCCACACACGTGGAGAAGGGCTTTTAAATAATGCAGTTAGCAAAGCTCAATTATTAAAGTATTGCTTAGTCTTTCTTAACTATGTTTTAAGTCTATATAATTGTAGTCACGTGGATTCAAGTTAATGGTTAAAGAAATATTTGATTCTTGTAAATTAATTTCTTTTTTTTTTCTTTTATCAGCAGAAGAAAATGAATATAGTTACGTGCTTCATTTAATTAATTGAGAAAAAATGCTGCCTTAAGCTCAAATTCAGTTCAAAAGCATGTGTTAATTAATGTGCATGTGTTCATACAGGTATAGTAGCATCTGTCACTTACTAGTTCTTTTTATTTAGAGTATGAAGGTGATGTTGAAAGGAAAAACTAAGGGAGTGTTTTTCCAGTTTCGCAAAGTTCTCAGCAGATGAATGTTTCCCCACTAAGTTTCTCACCGAAATATACAATTGGCTTGGATTGCATCAACACAACCTCTGTTCCAATCCCAGAAGCATCACATTCAATTTAAAAATCTTTATCAAAATTTGGAAAACAAAGAAAACGTACATTGATAAGCTAATCTTTTAATAAATTTTAAACCCTTTCAATATTTTTTTTTCAGCAACAAAGAATTTTATAAATAAGAAAATACTAGAGCTATTTCAACCCTTATTAAAAAAAAATAAAAACATCACATATTATATATTAAAGTCCTGATCCCTCAAAAAAAAATCCAACTGCACTTTCCCATAAAAAAAAAAACAACTAGAATCTACCCAAAAAAAAAATAGATAATAGAAAAACAAACTCTCATAAATCTAAGCTAGATGGTTTCGAATTCTTGAAAAGAGTAAGGAAACATGTGTTAAAAATTAAAAAAGAAGTAGGCACAAAGTAGTTACTGTTCAAATATAAAATCCTAGTAGCATTCAACACAAAGAGAAATTGCAAGAAAAAAAGTAATCTAGGTAACATGACCTTATGGAAGTTGGCATAAAAGTTGAACGCAGGTAATAGGATAAATTTAGATTTTATCCATGTCTAAATTTTTACATGAAATCTCATAAAATTCTCCAACAAAAAACAGTGGCAAATGGTAATGTTTTAGATTCCCATAATTTAATATAACCCTTTTTGTTCCACGTATGTTTGACTATTTTTCAATCACTCTATATGCAGATTTTACATAGTATTTTCTCAACAAATTCACTTTCCATATCCATTCATCAATTTTATCCTTATACATACGAAAGCCTTTTAATAAATTTATTAGCTCTTCCTCCATAAATTTCTCCCATTCAAACCATGATCTCCTTAGTAAGAGTCTCCATTGCATATATTCTCATAAACCCATTTGTCCTAGATAACACCCCTTTTGTTTTGGATTGTTATAAAGTCTAAGAAATCTATTCTTCAAAACAAATTGGCCTAACCATTCATCTTTTCAATATAAAGCTTTATTCTCATTTCCTATTTTCCATGACCCAAGCACCCCATATTGTGGATCAGTTAATCTTTTGAGATCTTTCCACAGTAATGATTCATGTTTATACACCATACACTTTAAAATATCTCTTTATGTTCCATATTTAGACTTAATTATCTCTGCCTAGAATCCCTTGACATCCGTGCCAAGTCTCCATAACTATTTTGCAAGTACACCAATATTGAAACTTTTAAGATCTTTAAAAACCAAACCCCCTTCCTGTTTGCTTTTGTAAATTGTGTTGGTAGCTAAAACCTTGATAGCTAATTAGAGATCAATTTAGAAACTAGTTTATAAATTTTATTAATAATATATAAAAACTACTTTAAATACCAATATTATTTTAGTCTCTACAATAGTATCCAATTTAGTCAATATAGTGACTAATTATCTTTTGTCTCTAAAATTGGTTTCTATTTAATGGTTTCTTGTAGTAATGGTTCATTAATCTCAGGAAAGTGTTAGGGAGAAACTAGTTAAGCCAAATGACATTACTAACCATTCATATAGTGCAAAACATGGTTCATATAAATCATCACTAGTGCAAAATACAAATATTAGAACAAGGTATTAAATAGGTTAAATAAAACCTTATGTAAAGCATCACACAGTGGCATTTTTACAATTTTTGACATAGATATTACATCAGTTGTACTCACAACGGTGTAATATGTTCAAAATCACATCATTACACATTAAGTGATGGTATTTTTGTAATTTAGGCCATAGATATTACATCGGTTGCATATGAAAACCGATGTTATATGTGTTGTTTTGAAATTTTAGGTTTTGCGTTTTAATGTTCACTTTCTTCTCGTGCGCTCGTTTGTTTTATGTTCTCCATTGTTGTGTCGCGTACTCATGATTCTTTGCATATCCACTTTTGGTTTGGTTCTTTGGATCTCTGGTGACGTTAGTCGCGATAGTGGGTGGTGCGAGACATTCACCGCTTCTTCTCCCTTGTTGTGCCGCATACAATTCACAGTTGACACGTTTTTCATTTTCGTTTTTGTTATTGGGTTCTTTGGAGCATTGATGACGTTGGCCATGGTGGTGGGTGGTGCAAGAGTTTCGTCGCTGCTAGTTGGGATTTGGACTACTTCTAGTGTTCTCTCTCTTCGCACTACGTTATAGTCTTCATTGTCACATATTTTTTTGTTTGTTGATTTTGGTTTTTTGGACTGAAGAGGAGCTAGCATTTTTGTTTTGTTTTGTTGCTATACTGATTACTCCCTCAATTGCCTCATTTTTCAGGTTGCGTGTTTGCCTTTTTGGTCCACACAGATCTTTGGTGTTAGGTTGTGTTGTTGGGTTTGGTTTCGTCGTCGCTTTCAGATGTTCTTTAGTGTCTGGAACGAGTTGAGTTGATTCCACATTTTTTGTGGTCTCCACTGATTTCATTTGGGTTGCTTCAATCTCGGGTAAATGTTTTACATTTTTTTACTCTTATTATTTATGTTATATTAATAGCTAATGATTTTGATGATAATATTAATGCTTAATAAGTATAATAATAATAATCATACTAATAAGTATAATAATAATCATAACATGACAACAAAACTTGTTTGGTGTAATGGTTAAAACTTTTTTGGTCACTCAAGGGACTTTGTATTTTCAATGAAAAATAAAACAGACTTATTTAGTCACCTTTATATCTCCATAGTCATTTAGCAATTGAAAGTCTATAAGGACTAAGATGTTTTTTTCTTGGTAAAAATCTAATTTCTCAACCAACTGGTACTAGCAACATTGGTGCAACTTTTATGTCATGTTAGTACCTTGTCCTTTTCGTGACACCTAGTATGAAAGATATGTTCATGTTGCTCCACTTCATTGTCTCCTATAGGTTGAATGTTAATAACACGCCTTGTAACAAGAACATTTATGTGTACAGGTTTAGAAACATTTTTACATTACAACAATCTTCTAATGGTGACATTTCATTAACACTACAACACAAAGTTTATATGTCTCCATTATCCATCATAATTAGGGACCTTTTATTTGAATATTGAGAAACAATATTTCCAACTCTTTGACACTTGAAACATTTAATATCATGTTATATAGAAGATGTATGAGTTTAATTATACATTTGGGTGTAACAATTGAATATTTGGCTTTTGCATCGTCTTTAGGATTTGCATCAGCTTTATTGTTCTTCTAATTAGATCTCCATAAAGGTAAAGTAAATTAGGAATGAATTTTTGATGTTAGTTGTCTCTCCACCTTAATTGCGTTCTTCAACAAATTCTTCATCTCCACATAATGTTGTAACTCCACCACATTAGTTATTTCCTTTCTTAAATCTCTTATGGATCTTGCCATAGTTGCCTCTCAGTCTTCCTTAACATTATCCGTAATCATGGGAATCTCCAACGTCTTGTAATAATCCTCCACACTTATGGAAGCTTGGGTTAAATTTTGCAATTTTATATGTGGGTTCCTATGATAGTGACTTGGTATAAATCTCCTCCTTATAACCTTTCTTTCTTCCTATTAATAAATAGGTTTTTCTCCACTTTTATGCTTATTAATCACAAAATGGTCCTACCAAATAGTAGCATAATTAGTAAGTTCAATAATTGCTTATTATACCTTTTTCTCTTCTAAATAATCATGACAATTAAACACATGGTCAACTTTTCTTTCTCATTCTAAGTAAAATTCACAATCACTCTTCTTTTGAAATGGAGAAACATTCATCTTAACATTACCTAAGTAATTGTCAAATCATTATTCACGACGTTTTCTTCTACTTTCAATATTTTTTCTGTTTGAGTTATCTTCATTGTCATCATGGTTTCTCCTAAAAGAGGTCCTATATATGAAATTAGATTGTAAAGGATCCAATCTTGCATTTGGATCCTTGAAATGATCTTGAACAACCCACATAAACAAATTGAGTTTAACATCTCCTACTCCTTCTTCTCCCTTCGCGATTGAAATCCTACAAAATTATATCTTAAATAATCCTCACACTCTCTCTCACATGTTTAAACTCAAATAATGTTCTAAGTCACTTGTGTTTACACTGAAAAAATTTCAATAAGAGAATTTCAAAAATTTTCTTTTCTTTTTCTTTTACATTAACAACTTTCACGTATTTTTACTTTTTATCCAATTTGAAACTTTTATTTATATGAGTAGAGGTAAGAAAGGAAGATCAATAAACTTAGTGATAGAAAATATTTATTTTCATTAATATTAAAGAAGAAAACAAAAACGACAATTGATTTTTAATGTCGTTTTTGAAATCAAAGATTCTAAGTTTTCTAAAACTTTACAATGTAAAACACAATCTTGGTTGATTATGAGAGGAGACATGTTGATTGCATTCAATTTTTAATATTCTTCTCGTATAAATAAATTTGAGGGTTTATGGATTGAAAACAAATTGAAAATATAAACAAAAATTAAAAATGTCAAACAAGAAGATGAAAGGTTAATTCAAAGATTTAAGAACTGAACAATCCATCTTATCATAATTTTCTAAAATAAATTAGATCCAATTTTGAACAATTAACCGATTCAATTAATCGATTTAAGTAGTCATACGAATCAAATCAAAATATCATTCAATCTAATTTGTATTTAATTATCAAATCAAGATTCAATCCATGTCTAATTTGATTTCTAAAAAAACACAAATACAAATTATAATCACAAAATGCAAATATGAAATTAGAGAGAAGAATAACAAACTCGGAATCTTAAACAATCGATGTAAAACTCAATTAACTGTTTAATTTTAATTTTAAGAATTGACCCTCAATAATTAGTTCTCCATGAATGAAAAAAAAAAATACAAATGATAAAATAAGATGAAAAGACAATTTTAAAAATTGAGAAAATAAAGGAAAAAAAAAAGAGATTGTAAGAGAAAATTTCTAAAAAACTAAATAAAGAGAAAACTTCTCCAATACAAAAAAACACTCAATTTTGATTAATATGAAAGATGTAATTAGAATGTTAAAAGATGTTCTTATTTATAGGTCAAGCTAAACACTCATTTGAGACAAAAATAATAAATTTGCACTAATCATCCAACTAAACATCTACTTCCCATTTACCTTCTAAAAAACATTAAAATTGACATCATAACTTAAAAATTGCATAAAAAAAGTAGAAATAAATTTTAATTTACTGTTCAACCCAATCACTAATTAAACACCACCTTATGAAAATTCCTTATGTAAATTTCAATTTCTCACCTATATTGATGCTAGAGTCTCCTCCATTTATAAAAGAGTAGTTCTATTGTATAATTTCTAATCCATCTTGAGTTTGCTTTATCTTCATAGTTAGATTTGTAAATCTTGTTTCATTCTTTTCTATATCTACGAGACCTCCTATACTATTAAAAGTTTTTTTAAAATTGACTTGTTGAATCTCTTTTAATTATTAAAATTTGGAAAACTAAAATTGCGCGATTATCAAATTAGAAGTCTAAATAAAAAATCCATCAACACAAAATTTAAAAATAAATTCACATTTTTATAATAGTTATATATAGTCAAGAAAATGATGAACTAATTTTAAATTTTGTCAGTTTATATATAATTACATGACCTAAACTCATAACTCCCACATTCTTAAAATTAAAAATAATTTATTAGACCCGTCCTATTTTGTCTGTATTTAAAATTCTGTGTATAATACAATAATGAGCACAGAAAAAGAGGTGAAAAATCAAAACTTGAATCTTTTGTGTAAAAAGGATTCAAAACACAAAGGTTCAAAGAAAATGTAATTAATAAAAATAAAGATGAGTCTAATCCATTTTCTTGACTTTGGTATTCGCAAAAGAACATCGTGACAAACAGACTTATGAATCGTTTTTCTTCTGTTTTTCTTTGCTGGCAGCCACTGGTTTGGTTCCACCATCGTGGAAACATCCTTTTGCATATAAGTCCAAGTCCAGAGAATATCAATAGCCACTGAATTTCTTGTTTATCATATGCCAATTTCAAAGAAACTTTAATTATCGTGAATTTCAAACATCACTACTTTTTTTATTTCACTTCTCATTCTCAATCTTCAATCATATAGCACTATTCACGATGATAAACATTGTTTTTTTTTATAACAATCAGTTGTTTTTTTATATTGTTTTTTTCATAAGTTAAAACTAAAATTAGAGTAAACAGTAAAAAAATTAAAAATATATAAAATATTTTAGAAATGAATTAATTCTATAATTAGTTTTATTTTATAAAAAATGAATTTTTAAATAATTTATGTAAAAACTCAGCCAAACAGGTCTTGAAGTTAATTTCGATCAACATTAAAATAAATAGATGATGTCATGTTTCGCATTAAATTTCGAAGTATTTAATGAAGAAGGTACATATAAAAAATTAAATGCATGCAACGTGTTGAAAATATAAACATAAACATTATATTTTTATTGATTAAACGTGATTTTATTAAAATATTTTTTAGTTTACATGAATTGGTTGAATAATTAACATGAAAATAGTAGAAAAGAAAAAACTGAACAATGATCCATAGTCTTGAGTCCTTTTTGTTTATATTATAATATTTTTGAGATAATATTATTTAAGTAAACAGTATTTCACATAATTAATGAGAGTTGATTTCTATTCATAAAACTCTAACATAACATCATTGCATTGCACGATAAATAGTTCATAATAATATCAAGGTAAGAAAATTTTACATAAAACATTATTTAAAGAAAATAAATACATTTCAAAAAATGAAGCCAAAAATATTTTTCAAAAAAATGAAAAGTGTATATTTTTTTAAAAAAAGTGAGATTTTGTGACCTAAGATTAAATGCTAATATGAACATAAAATCTGAAATGAATATTTTCTTCATTAGAAATTGAGTACGCTTTATTAGGAAAGAAAATGATATTAATGGACGATGTCATTTTTTTGAATAAAATATCTATTTAATTCCTATTATATCTCTTAATAAATATAACTATTTTAGCAAAGGGTGAGTCGATGAGTGTGAGTGAAAGTAGAACTAAATAAAGCCAAAAGAAAGGGTATAAAAAGATTATGATTGGTTTATTTAATATAATAATTAAAGAAAAAGAAGACTGAAAGACCATAAAAAATAGGAGAAGAACAAGTTGGTGAGGAGATTGGTTTCAGTTGGGAGCAGAACAAAGCCAATGGACTGGAGGCGTCGGACCAAGAAGCAGGCTCAGGCTCAGGCTCAGGCTCAGGCTCAGCCTCGGTTGGAGCGCCTCAACGCCAAAAAGGGCTTCAATTACCAACCACCACCCTCTCCACCGTCTCCCTCTTCCACCCATTTGGATCGCCAAACCAGCTTCCGTCTCTTCGGCATCGACGGCGAGTTCGACCGCATCTTCAAGACCTTGGGCCTCTCCGGCCCGGAGGACTTCTCCATCCCAGCCGCTGACTGGGAAGCCCGAAAGGCCCGCGTTGCTTCCTCCAACGCCGCCGGGCCCACCACTACCTCCCACGCGCTTATCCACGCTTCTCCCGAGATCCAATCTCTTTCCGTCACCGCAACTTCTGCGGCTACCCTCCAAGGCGACGTCGTTTCCCTTCGCGATTCCGTTCTGGGTTCCTCCCCTTGGTCCTCCGGGGAGCATGACGCGGGTAGGGGTAGTGTCGGCCGGTTGAGAAACGGAGAAAGGAGCGTGCTTTTCACCGATTCAGGTTCCTTCACCACTTCCCACGATGATGACAGTGACATTGGCGGCGAGAGGGTTTATTCGGTTTCTAATTCCGCTGCGCCGGATGAGCTGGCTGTGCCTTATGTCTCCTCCTTTTCCTTTGAGTGGTTCAGACAGACTTTCTCCTCCTGGCAAAAAGGTGACGTCTTGGGAAATGGGTCTTTCGGAACCGTCTATGAAGGCTTCACTGAGTGAGTGTTTTCTTTTTGTACTTCACTCTTTTATTGGTTGGTGATTTATTTAATGACTTGGGTTTCTTCTAATATCTGGTTGGTGTAGTACTTATTTGTCTGTGTTGTTTGGACTAACTTCCACTTTGAAGGAAACCCTGATTACCTTAGTTTCTTTATGGTTGCAGACATGATTTAAATACCATTTTTGTGCTCGGATTGCGTTCAATTTGTACAGAATGTGCACCAGTCAGATAGTATTACAAATGAAATCTTATAATTGCTTATAAATTCTTGCGCACCATTTCATACTTAATTATATTTGTAAGAGTTGTGATCGAGATCCCATTGGAGATATGATCAAATTATAATATATAACGTGAGGAAGTGTGTAGGAGATTTCACTCAACTATAAATGTGGGTTAAAACACCTTAGTTTACCAAGTTGGTTAAGTTGGTTTTTGTGAGGTTGAGTTAAATTTAAATTATAATTTTTTTAATGTTACCAGAGTCCAACCTAGTCAAGTTTGTTGTGCATATAGTGTTATCCACTACCGGGTTACTCCTATTTTCATGCTCAAGATGTTTAATTCTCGGGCATAAGGGGGTGTTGGAGATCCACATATAACCAAATTCAAGTATCTTTAGACATGTATTTAGGTTTACAGCTTCAGCAGCTGTTCTATATGAACTTTGAATATTTCTCCTCCTTAGAGAATTTGACGAACCATGAGGATATATGTCTATTGTACAGTAATTAATCATAAGATGACTTTTTTGGTTAAGTAGCTTTTTGTTAAGATGCACTTATAATCAGTTGGTCAGCTTTTAGAAATACTTATAACTTGATATCGGCCTGCCAGTGAGTCTTGTTGCTTATCTCCTTTTGTGAAATGTGACTTTTTATCGTTGGCATATGATAAACCACAACTATTGTGATGCCAAAATTAGGACAGGAGACTATTTGGAAATTATCTAAGGATTAAGGAGGAGTTAAACACATTGGAAAGTTGGTTTACCTGGTCAATGGAATGTGTCAGCTCTGTCATTGTACTGGCCGTTTGTTGGCTTTTGTTTGCAAAATTTATTTGAAGCAGCTACCCCAGTGGAATCTTATGTCGGAAACGTAAAGAGTCCAATTATTTTATTATCAAGCTTGTTTCAAACAGACCATCTGGAGGTCCATTTTTTTGGTTTTATAATTTACATTGCTCTTATAGGTGTAACATTTTCATTTTCTTTTCTTGTAGTGAGGGATTCTTTTTTGCGGTTAAGGAGGTGTCTTTGCTGGATGAAGGTACTCAGGGAAAACAGAGCATTTCCCAGCTTCAGCAGGTTGGGGGACCCAGGCTTTTCATCAAGGCTTATGATTTAATCATTAATTCATATATAGAAGTATTCTTATATGTGATGTCTCTGCCCTTCCTTTCAGGAAATATCTCTTTTGAGTAAGTTTGAGCATAAAAACATAGTTCGATATTATGGCTCGGACAAGGTATGCTGTGTTGTCTAGAAAGAAAGTCTCTTTTGTTCTGAAAGAATATGAATTCTAGGAAGAATAATTGCATTTCCATGACTTGAGTAAATAAACATTTACTTGCCTGAAAATCACTTTGTTCATTTAGCATCTTGGAAATTGTGGCAATTCTAACAAATTGTGTTTTTTTTCTACTAATGTGTATGTGGAATGAGGAAATGATGTCATTATGTACAAAAGAGGGAATGAGATACAATGTGACTATTGGAGGGAGATAGGTTAATACTTTGGACTGTTTTGTTGAGAGAATTAATGTATATTGTTCTTTTGGAATCATACATGAAATGCAACAAAACAGGAAATGTATGTTTCATTCCCCAATCTGTTCTGTTTAAAATAATATGTCTTGTGTTAATAAAGAGACATTGGAGCATCAGTTTAGTGTCAGTTTGTCACTAAGCTTTTTGAAGACCAAGTTGGGCTTTCTAATTATTTTTTAAGGAGTAAATTAGGGATTTACTCAATTATTTATTGTTTGTTTAAAATGAATTATTTTTCTTATGTTTTTTATTGATTATCTGTTATTTACATTTGAATTTGGTATTTTGCAGGACAAAAGTAAACTATATATCTTCCTTGAGCTTATGTCAAAAGGGTCATTAGCAAGTCTCTACCAAAAGTATCTTTTAAACGATTCCCAAGTTTCTGCATACACAAGGCAGATTTTATGTGGCTTGAAGTATCTTCATGAACATAATGTGGTTCACAGGTAACATGGATGGATTTCCTATCATGATACTGAGCAATAACTGTGCCTACCTATGATAACAAAACTATCATTTAAGCCTGTTCCATGAGTTAGTTTTGTGGTTTGGTTAATGATGTTAAAGTGATTTGTGGAAAAGGGTCAATATATTTTTGTTTAATTCGTAAACAGGGGAAAATATTCTGGATAGTAAAGGGTTCTTCACAACTACTGTCAGTGCGTGTGTCTGTGTTTGTCATATGTGGATCTAACTATAATTTTATACCAGCTTGAAACTTTATGAGAACGGATATCTTTCAAAGTGTATGACCATGACATAAAAATCCAGCCTGTGTGGTGTATTTGGAGCTTGTTAAGTAGACTTGTCTTGCATGATCTAGTTTTCAAAGTATACTGGGTGTTGAGCTTATTATCAAAGTCTGACATGCACTGCAAGTATAAGAAAGTTGAAATATGATGATTTCCTGTAGAAAATAGCCTTGGATTTTGTTAGATGAGAAATTTAAGAACTTAACTTATTGCAACTTCATCTAAGAATTTAAATTTTTGAAAATGAAATAGGGATGTGCAAGAAGTAACTTGAGAAAGTTGTATGGAGTGCTTGGAAATTAACTTCTGAAATATCTTGATATGCCATTGATTTTCTATATTCTGAATATTTCAATTCAAATATTCAATTTTATAGGGACATCAAGTGTGCTAATATACTGGTTGATGTAAGTGGGGCAGTCAAGCTTGCAGATTTTGGGTTGGCAAAGGTAACTTGAAATAAAGCTAAATTCTCTTTTCGGCTTCTTATCATACACAATCTAAATACGTTGCTTGTAGTTATATAATTTATATTTTTTCGGTCTTTAACCTTCTCAGGCAACAAAATTTAATGATGTGAGATCAAGCAAAGGCTCCCCTTACTGGATGGCCCCTGAGGTTTGGCTCTGCTCTTTTATCATTTGTGTAATTCAGTTTTACTCTGTAGTACATATTCCAAATGTGCCAGAGTGCAGATTCATAATCTTGAAACTATAGTAGTCTTTCCATCCATTTGTGATTAATGAGATATGGTTCAGTGAACTGGAAAATAAATGTTTTTATACTAGTGAGCTTTTTATTGTGACTGCTTTAACTTAAAATTGTTGGTTAATAGGTTGTTAACTTAAAGGACCAAGGTGGTTATGGGTTAGCCGCCGATATATGGAGCTTAGGGTGTACAGTTTTGGAGATGTTGACACGCCAACCTCCTTATTCGGATTTGGAAGGAGTATGTATTATAACACTTATGTTATCGTTCTTAATCTTAAGTTTGTTACTTTCCTATTATTCATTAATTGATTTATAGAAGAGACGGTATTTAGCCTCCTTCCAATCATGAATGAATATTCAGGATTTTAGTTCAGTTGGATAACTGGTGACACTGTATCTAAATGTCTTTTGTGTTGCAACAGATGCAAGCATTATTTCGGATTGGCAAGGGTGTACCTCCACGTATTCCGGATTATTTATCTAAGGATGCCCGAGATTTCATCCTTGATTGCTTACAAGTTAACCCAAATGAACGTCCAACGGCAGCTCGGCTATTGGATCATCCATTTCTAAGGAGACCATTACTGTCTCCCTTAAGTTTTGCTTCTCCCCAAAGGAATATGTATCGGTCATAATTATTAGAGTTCTAAATCTAAATCACCACCGAAACCCGCACTGAGAAGTTGAAGTTTATCCTCTATTCTGAAGTTTATCCATACACATCTTGGGTCTACTGGTGGAATGCCCAGGACAAGTTTAATGGGTTTGCAGAGATATCTGGAGTTGGACCTAACAACTCTCAGATGGTTGTTTATCTCAACCAACTCATCTTAGCCCCAGAATGTTGATCCCATTGTGAAGGTAGGTTCATGGAGGGGGGAGAATGCATTATCAGAGTCTCACAAAGCTATAAGTTTCACCTCTATGCAAAATGAAGAGAGCAAAGCCTCTGTAATCCAACAATGTGAATCTTCTTTTGACTAAATTGAGAAATGGAGTATTAAGAGTAGATGGATCTTTTCATTTCCAACTGATTGTTCTTCATCCACGAGGCAGAAGTGGGCAGCAGGACGTTGCTATGGCCAAGTACAGTTGTTGGTCATCACTTGATTCTGTCAAGAACTCATGTTCTTGCGTAAAAATTGTACATCAGGAGTCATGTTCTGCTCATCCTATCAGCTGCTTCTTCATACTTGGCCTCATCTGTGACCTGCCCCACATGTAAATACTAGGAAAGGGATGTGCTATGACAGATCAACAATTTAAGTACAAATGTTGGAGTTTTTTTTCTTAGCACAGTTAAACAGTACATAATTGTAGCACTCTCCCCACCCAAGGAATTACCACCTGTATTTATTTATCTCTTTTGTAAAATGATGCCACTTGTATAATATCTGTTATATTTTTTTAAATGTGCCAAAATGAATTGTGCTCATTTAACCATCAAGTTGAATGGGTTTAAGTTGACTAGGAAGTACATTAATTATAACTCATTTTTATATGAACTTTTGAATATCTTTATTTAAATATTCTTTCTTAAACTGCAATAAATTTGTAGGACTAGTCAATAATGATAAATTGCTCCATTATATTATACTGCAATAAATAAAGGTAGGTTGATTATTAAACAAAAACATATTTACGTGAATTAATATTATGGTTTAATTTGGATTGTAAAAGTGAGTTGATTGAAGAAATTATTTTTTTTGGTATGGAGTGAATATGGATGAGGTGTATTGACTCACTTTAATAATGCTAATTACTAATGTCAAGCGTCCACTATGGTAGTTGCAAACACAATAAATATTGGTTGTGTTGACTTGCTAGTCATTGGTAGGGAAAGAGACCAAAACAAGCTAGTGAGACAATTTGACAAATTTGTGAAATTCAGAATTTGTAACATTTTTGGCCACTAGATAAGTCTATTGCTCGTGCAGAAAAAAATTCAAATGATTAAAAATTACAATAGTTTTTTTTTATGAAAGTACCATACTGTTTCTTCAAGCATCACTATTGAAATTAGCAACTTTATTTTAGATTCCTTTTTCCCTTTCACTATTTGGGCTGAATATATTTACTATTTTGTGTCTACATGTGAAGGCTTATATATTCAAAAGGGTGTAAAACAAATGAATCATGAGATTTTCGCATCATACGAAGATTGTGTCTATTTGTTTCCACAGAAATTAAAATAGATGAAGTTATATAGAACTTGTATATTAATTAACATACACTGGATAAGAGATATAGGTACAAACTCTTGATGATTATATAATGATGTCAAAATTCAAGTTAGGAATTTTGGTTGTGGATAGAAATGAAGTAAATAAGTGTCTGGAAAGTGAAGGAATAAAGGCATCGCCGTTACGTGGATGAATATTACACTATAATGACAACACTTGCTTAAGTTCGTTGAGTTGCAATTCCATCTTTACGAGATTATCCATATTAAGACGTCATTTCTATATTTATTTTTGGTTATATATATTATTTATTTTTATTGTTTTTATATTTTTTATTTTATAAAAATGTGAATACACATATAATGGTGTAATTTCCCATTTTCTAATTAAAGCTATTGAATTTATGTTACGTCAAACAAAAATCGGTATTTTTCTAGTAAGTGTTCTCATTCTTATTTTCTTATTATATATATATATATATTATTTTTTTAAAATTTAATATTTTAAATCTCATATTATTCTGTTATATATAAAAAATAAAAAAAAATAAAAAAAAGGAAAATAGTAGACACTTAAGATAAAAACATACATTACTAAATTATAATACAATTAATTTTTTTCCTCTTATGTAATTTATATTCTTTCTTCAATATTGTTTTCATTCAAATTATAAATTACATATTAAATAATATATATATATATTTAAATAAATGTATAAAATTAAAATTAATATAAATAATAAAATTTAGTTCATTATAATTAGATAAAATAAAATTAAAAAGATATTGTAATCTTTTATGTAAATAGTTTAATACTTTTACTTATTTTATTTTTGTTTGTGATGAATGTTTTAAACATATAAATTTGGAACCAATAGAGTTGAGAACAACAATTTAATTATACATTTATCTCTTAATCTACCTAAATATGTTTTAAAAAACTCCAAAGCAATGTAATTAAGGACCTTGGTTACATATTTATAAATTAAGTCGTGATGTTGTTTTAAATGTAGTCTCTCGTCAAATTAAAAATATACTTTAATGCACATTAACATTCTTTAATGACAATAATATCCTTTAAATTTGAATGGTTGCACATTTAATATATGTTACAGTTATTTTTTTAAAGTATTTATGGTTTTTTTTTTACAAGTAAATCGTAGGAGTTTTAAAAAATGGTACAAAAGAATATGCTAGGTTCTTCATCTGGTTTGGTAATGGAGAGACCACGTGAAGGCGCACTTTGTGGCACGTCATCACGTTGAGAAGAGCGTGATGCACAGTCGCTAGGGAAGCGCGTATTGAGGAGGATGTGTATTGTGTTGTGTATGTAGCGTAGAAATGACTCCATCTTTTCGATTATCAACTTTCTCTCTCTAAAACATGAGAAAAGTAATATGAGAGAGAAACTTGTTTGCCCTTCCATTTCCCTCTCGATTCCTTCGCCTTTGCTTTCAATCCTTTGTTTGAGAACCTGATTCCTTTCTCTCTCCTATGTTTATCCCTTCAAAATCCATTTCTTTTCCTCCATTTTCACTCTCTTCCTAGCCGTCAGGTACGAACACAATCCCTCCATTCCCTCCACCGTTTCAATTTTCGCTTCAATTTAATTTCCTCTATGTTAATTGTTTCCCCCTTTGCCTATTTTTCGATTCATCTATGTAACATCTCGACATTCTTATCTTTGCTGACCTAACCTAGTTTCTTCAACCGGCAATTGAAGAACGGATAAGATACCTCAAACTCCCATCTTGCTTTGTTTTCTCTGTTCCCAAATAGATATGCAGTTTTTTTTAGTGCCCATTTGTTTTTTAGTTTTAAAATAAAATTAATTTTTAAGTGGGTTGATTGGATCTGTAAGATGGATGGGTAAAGTTTACGACATGTGCTTGTGACCTTAGCTCCATGTTCTGGTTAATATTATAATAATGTTGCTTTGTTAGTTGTCTTTGCTTGCTGTTGCCCCTCACCACCACGTTGTTTCCCTCTGACACGACTTGTATAAATAATCTCTTACTTTGTTTTCTCTCTTGCTGTTCAAATTCAATTATTTGTGGCCAGGCACTTTGATTTTGCGAATCAGTTCGTTGGCCACTACATTACTTCGATTGTGAGCTGGTAAGATTGTCCCTATCCTTTGCGGTGGTTTGATGCATGACATGCTTTTTTTTTTCTTTCTGCAATCAGAATGTGTGAGGCTTCTTTGTTGGCCAATGAGGCTGTTTCCGGCAGTTGCCTTTCTGTTTTGTTTTACATGTGATTCAATTGCTTTGAGTGCTTGAGTCCATTGTGGCGCGTATCTATTCTTCAGTGTGTTGACTTGTTATGCTTGGCATGTGTTCTTTTTGTATTCAGTTCGAAATAAATGTTTGATAATGTTTCTTAAGTTCAATTCTAAGCTTATGTTATTTTTTGTAAAGTACGCATCATTATTGAGATGCTTTGATTCATAGCTAGTTTCTTCCTTTGCTCTCTTATGTAGAATCTGCACTCTTCCCATTCAAGAGATTGTTAAATTTTCTGAAGTCAATTGTGTAGCGAGACGAGAGCAAACTGAATTAAATGAATTTTGTACTGTGAATCTATGATGTCACTTGATTGTCATAGCTATTATTGGTCATATGCTAATTTGCTAGTGGAACAAGACTGCCAGTCATATTTTCGACAGCCACATAATGTAATGCTAAATTGACTTGTGGTCTTCTCTGGTTGTTATCCTAACTGAAATGAAATTGGTATCATGGCACCTGGGCCAGGCATGAACCTGTCTCAACTGTTTTCAAAGTCTAATAATACTACCTAACTAGGAAAATTAAATATGGTTTACTATGGTATTGCATGATTGTACCCTTGATTTAAATAGATAAGTGAATTTTCTCTGGTATCTTTTAACTGGATGTTTCATCAGCTAATTCTTTATTATTTCTCCTATATAATAAAGCTCTTGTCGAAAATAAATAATAGATTGTCCTAGATCTAGTACAGATACTTGCAATAGTACTATTAATTTAAAGGTCCATGTTGTATTGCTGCAGCCAAAGGAACAATGTTTCCTGTTATTTGCTGCCAAAATTTTTTATGCTTGTTTGAGTAAATTAATCTACAGTTGTTAGAGGTTTTATTTATTGTCTATTAACTTTTTGGTGTTAATTATGAGAACGCACTTGGGAAGTTTCAGCCTTAGTTATCTTCTACTTCATCATCAGACAACTTGTGTTTATCTCTAGCTGTCTTTCATTTGTCTGTTGCCTGCCATTGTATTTTTGGGTTGGTCATCCATTTAGTGGTTTTTAATGTTTGACTAGCAGAGATGTCCTTGTATTGCTGTGAAAGAATCCTTAACCCTGAATTACATAAATTTTCTTTCTTTCTTTCTCTATTTGGTAAGGATGTTATGATCACAATCGTCCCTGACATACAATAATTTAATAAACACCTATTTATAATTGAGTAAAGTGTGAACTGGATATTTCAATTTCGCAGCTACTGTTTTTGGAAGTGTTCAATGAGTGGTTCAAATTTTAAATTACTGTGTTTCAAATGGATAACATAAATATTTATACATTTATTATTGGTGCTTTTTTGTTGAGTAGCTGATCAGTAAAAGATGGATAAATCAAGGGGATAGAAGGATTGATTTTTGGTATATGTATGTAGATGTATACATCAATATGAACAAGTGCCTTTGTTTTTACACCCCAACCATTTGTTGTATAATAGCTGAGAGGAGAGCTAGGAAGATACTGCCTTGCATATTCTCTTTAATGCATCCTCTACTATTAGTTAAAACTTACTGATAAAACTACAAAATCTTGAGACTTGTTAAATAGGAAGACATATAAAAAGTTTCGTTATTTCCAATAAAATTCTAGTAAAATAATAGTCTGTTCAAAATATTGGGTCATTATTTCTCCAATAGCCGAATAGGCTTTACATTTCAACTACTATTTTTGAAGTCTATGATAACTAGTTAAAATAGTTTGGTCAGAACAGAGTGCCTTGCAGCATGACCTAAAATACATAAAAGAAAAGTAACGTGTTGAAATTTGAAGGACAAAATAGTATGTTTTGATTCTTTGATTGAAGTTCTTGATGATTCTTTACTTTTAGGTTTCTATTCATATCAACATTGGAGAATTACCTTGTCTAAGACTATCTTCTTCAAATGCTATATTCATTGTGTCTGAGTGTACATGGTTCCCTTACCTCCCTCAAAACATATGGCGCTTAGGCACTGATTGAATCGGTTAGTCAGTTGAAAATATAAGTTCTGGGGAAATAAACGTTACTCATGTAAAAACTTGGTTACAAGTGTTTTTCACCATGATCTGAGGGTCAGATCACCTTTTATGATGAATTGAGTGAAACAAAACTAGGTTACATTGTCTGTAACGGGGGACTAATTGAATTTGTAGGCATCTTTGAGCATCTCCAATGATAGTTGTTTGCATGCGTTCGACAAGGAACTCATGCAACCAAATCAAGTTGGAGTTGCTCTTAGGAAGACAAGTTCTCCTATCTTGGTGACCTCCTATCTAATATATAATTTTTATAAAAAAAAAAACAAAAACAAAACAGCTTACTACATGTTCTTGCAATGGGTTAGGGTTCATTGTAGAAAATGAGTAAATATATGTTTGGGCAATGTGCGGAAAAACCACGTTTTCTGTTCATTCTTGTTCATCTTTTGTGGGGAACCTGACTGTTGGAGGAAATATTGGTTTGGCCATCATTTTTAATTCCTTGGATGTGAACACTTACAAGCATTATAAGTATACCCACCAGTTGCAACTAGAGAGTGTTTTATTTATTTTTTGAATAATTTCTAAATCCAATGACTACTTTTTGCAAGATTACATGAAAAATATATGAATGCGTTTGTTGTTTGAGAACCTAATGTTGATTTATGCAGAGTTTCCTTGATAACATCTTGAACTTTTAAATTCCAGGTCTGTTGGAATATCAAAAATGGCAAAAGGTAGCAGGGGAAGACACAGGATTGCTTCTCGTCACTACAGAGTAACTCCATATCCACTAGCTCCTCTCAAAAGGGAAATTTGTGAAGACATGTGCCAAAAGAAATGTTCTAAGGCTTTGGAAATGAAAGAGTGGGAAGATGTAACATGTTCTGTGTGTATGGAATATCCACACAATGCTGTTCTTCTTCTTTGTTCTTCTCATGACAAGGGTTGCCGTCCCTATATGTGTGGAACTAGCTTTCGTCATTCCAATTGCCTTGATCAGTACAAGAAAGCTTATACTAAAGTAATTTCATCTAATGGGGAACCTATGCAAGGCAATGCAGGTGTACAAGACTCAAACTTGTCTCTTGAGAAGACTGAAGCCACAGAGCTTGCGTGTCCTCTATGCAGGGGTCAGGTGAAAGGTTGGACTGTCGTGGAACATGCTCGGGATTATCTCAATGCAAAGAAAAGAGGCTGCATGCAGGATGAATGCTCATATGTGGGGAGCTATAAGGAGTTGAAGAAGCATGTACGAGCAGAGCATCCCTCAGCACGCCCTCGGATGGTGGATCCAGCTGATGAACAGAAATGGAGATGGCTTGAGTGGGAACGTGAAAGGGAAGATGTTATCAGCACAGTAACATCGGCAATGCCTGGTGCCGTAGTTTTTGGAGATTATGTTATAGAAGGTCACCATAATGAATCTGATACAGATGAAGAGGAGGGTGCAGGTAATGCAGAAAGAAATGGAAGATTTCAGATGGGTATTGAGGCAATGAATTTCTTCCTCCTGTTGCACGCAGTCCGTCAAGGGAATGAAATTAACAACCTTGGTAGGCGGCTAAGGCCTGAGCTGACCTCCAACATGGTTGCAGGTCAGAATGTGACTGACGTGCTGGATATCTCAGATGAAGACAATGATAATGATGGCAGGTACAATGAAGGTGATGATGGTGGTGTATCTTTGGTTAGTCGTCTCCGCCGCCATGGTGGTGGCAGAGTTTTATTGGGTCGTTCTGGTAGGAGGCGTAGATGTAGAGAAGCACGTGCAAGGATTGGAGATAGTTGAAGTTCGTGAATGAAACAGGAGGTTGGAAAAAAGGACAAGTTTCATAGGCATATATCAGATTAGGAAATTTAGCACCATGTAGTGGTGGCTTAATAACATTTGAAGGGCTTTCTCCCCCAAAACAGGAAATCAAAGATGGGCATTTTTATTTTTTTTTAATCATGTTGTAATTTGCTTACATGTACATTCCTACCTTCCACCTATTTTGCACATTCCATTGTGAATTCTCGTGTAAACATTTGATTTTATGAAAACTGACAAGAAGTTTATTGTCATGTGATGGTCCCGGGATTGAACAAGTAGCCGATTCTGTTATTAGTGACTTAAGTCTGTGACAAACTACATCCAATACCCTGTGCTTACTGCTTGTTATAGGAGGACCACAGCGACTGGTGGCTCTTTCAAAACTCCAAAAATTGCTGGAGAAGTATCATGCACTCAAATTGAATGATGCAATGTTTTTAGTACATTTTTATTGTTTCTCCAAAATAGAAATCTATTTTAGAAAGCCTCCCAGCTACTCTGTGTAGAACAGCACATTTTGCAGTAGGATATCGTAAGGATGATAGGTTTGTCATCCATTCCTTTTAGGCAACCAAACCGAATAGGTTTGTCATCCATTCATGTAAACATACCAAACTTCTAAGTCCCTCTTTGCTTCCACATGCAGATGGAATAGCAAATGTGTGTTTCTATTTACTGATTGAAGAAGAATAGAGAGTAAAGATTAAAAGGAAATAAAAATAACTTTCTTTGTGCTTTTTTCAGTGACTGGAAGAAAATCCTCATAGACCAAAAGATATTACATTTTTGTCTTTTTGAAAAGTTTAAAAATTCTTCTTTCATAACCATACACACACGGTATATTTTTTATTTATTTTATATTTTATTTAAATACTGATAATAAATAATTTAAATTTGTATTTACATAAGATTTTGAATACTTTAAGAATTCTATTTATTTATATTTTATTTAAATACTGATATTAAATACTTTTAATTTGTATTTATTTAGAATTTCTAATAATTTAATAATTTTGTTTATTTATATTAAATAATTTAGGAATTTTATTTGTACAAAATATATATGTCAAAAAAATTTAATCATATTTTTTTTAATTTCATTTTAACTATAAAGATAGATTTGTAATTTTATACTTTTATTTATTTAAAAATAATATTTTTTCAATCATGTCTTTCACATCAATCAATAATTTTTGTAAATTTTTCCTTTATTTCTTATCATCTTTCTCTTATGCTTTGTTTGAATTAGGAAGATGATTTGAAAGAAAAGCGAGAAAAAGTCGGATTATTTATATTAAGGTAAATAGAGTGAAAAGTGAAGAGAAAGTTTATTAAAGTTCGTGAATGATGTGATAGAAAATTATATTTTTATTATTTTAATTATCTTATTATTAATATTTTTTATTTTATTTTAATAATAATATTTTTTTGTATATTATATTATATAATTAATTATTTTTATTTAATTATAATATAACTAAAAATATTAATTTATAATATAAAAATATACTATATATTTAATATAATAATTATAAACATATATACAATAAAACATAATATATTTAATAAAATTTATAAACATAAATTAAAGTTAAAATTAAATTTTAAATTAAAAAATTATTATAACACCTTAATAAATAAAAAAAGTAATATTTTAAAGTAAAAGTATATTCAAAATTTAATTAGTTTTATTTTATTTATTATTTTAATATTTTATTCTATTATAAATTTAATTATTATATATTTTAAATATTTATTATTTTAAAATAAAAAATAATATTTGTTACATTTTATTTAATGGTAATAAATTAACTTTATAAATTATTAAAAATAGAACTTTCTCCCCCAAGTTAGAACGAAAATTATGAAGAGAGATTTTTTCTTATTTTCTTTAATTTTTATCTTGTTTTCGGAGATTTTCATATTTTTACTTGATATCTTTCCATTATCAGACACAAACAGAGTGTTAATCCAAAGAACTTGTTTTCTATCTTCTTTCATCTCAAATCTTTTATAATCCAAACATAAAGTTGAAGTGAGGAGGTAAATGAGAAAAGGAATCTGCTTTTGTTTTCACGGCATGTGAATTTGTGTGCAATTATTAGTTGCGTTGGTTGTGTCTCGGAAAAGACAATTAGAAATGACAAAAGCAAAAGCATGTTTGAAGACAGTAACTTGATGTATAAGTTATATAATGAGGACCTGCAGTTGCAAAAGAGAAGAGAAAAGGAGAAAGGTTGTTTGAAATACATTGTTATTCATTTCTCACTTTCATGATTGAATACCTTACAACTTGGGATTACAAGACAAATTCATAACAACCCATGACATCAAACTTAACCACTTATTTTCAATTTATAATATTACTTAAAAAACATGATAGAACACTAAATATAAATATTTACTATCACAATAATTAGTGAAAGAATTTTGTAGCATGAACAATATAACTCCTAAAAAAACAAATTGTATATCTCTAGTTCATATAAATTCTTAAACGCACCTTAGGTTAAGAATTAAATATTTCAAACATGAAGTAAGGAGAATTCCAAAAAAAACCTAATATCAAAAAATTTCATTTCTAATATAGTTATTAACATATTTATAATACTTATATGTTTTCCTAAAATATTTCAATTAATTACTCTATAACAACCTCACAATGGTATATATATTTTATATTAAATAATATCCTCCCATTCTTGTGGATACATTCCAAATTCTTGTTTTATTTTTAATTATATTTTAAAATTATTATTATTAAAATAATATTAAATTTCTTCTACTTTGTATTTGAATTCGTTTGAATTCAATGACCTTAGAACAACTTTATTACTTTCACTGTGTGGCTTTAGTGTTATAATTCTTATTTTTTTTTAATTATATTTTAAAATTATAAGAAAGGAAAAAATAATAAAAAATACTTATATACGGAAGGCATCAAACACACAAAATGTCATTAAGTATGAAAAGTCTATGTTTAACCGAAATCATCTAGCTTCACTGATTCATACACACCGAGTCCCACTGTAGACACTCGGTATTAAATGTTTGAACTTACCCCGATCCTTTCTCTTGGTTTAGTTGGTAATCTTTGGATCATGTGTTAGTCTCTGGTAGGGGCATGCTTAATGAGTCTCCCGGAAGATGATGAATTCATGTGTAGTCATTGAGATTAAAATGAAATCCAATGACTGTTATTGAAAATAGATCCATTTGTGATCTATATGAATGATGTAATTGATATTGAAATTTTATATAACAACATTAAAGAAATGTTTATAAATGATTAGTTTGATTGGTTCTTTTTGCATGAATTATATATGTTATGAAATTTCTTTTCATTAGCTTACTCGATTATACAAGTGTAGGAGGTCCTAGAAGACTTTAGGATGTTTTAAACCTTATATTGTAAATATTTGTATTTCTATAAGTCATAATCTTGTAATAGGAATATTTTGAAAAACTCTAAGCTTGTATAGAAATATGTAGAACTTATATTGTAATAGTTGGATGTATTTTTTGGGATGTTACAAAATCAAATACTAATTTAGAGACTAAAAAGTTACTCGTATCTAAAGTAATTTCTATTATCAATAAAAATTTATAAAATAAGTTATAAATTGATATCTAAATTGACTATCTAGGTTTTAGGTCCTAATATTAAATTAGTCTCTACAAGATTAATAGAGACTAACTTAGAATATAAAGTAGTCACTAGCTAAAACCTTAATAATAAATAATTAAATATCAATTTATAAACTATTTCATAAATTTTTATTAATAATAGAATCTACTTTGGTAGGAGCTTTTAATTTATAAAATAATTTTTAATTTAGTTAAATAATAAATAATTATTTTAATATCTAAAATTAATTTATTTAATATTTTTTTAAGTATAAAATACAGTAGTGCAACTGGTATTATTAAAAAAGAATAAACTTATGTTTTATTTAAAATTATTTAAAAAAGTTAAAAATAATTTTTCACAGATCCTTCAAGAAAAGATATGGAGGTTAAATAAAAATTTGTCATATTTTTGTCCACAAAATACTAGTATATAATCCATTATTTTTCTATCAGTTATATTAAATTTTATAACATTCTTTAGTTTTGTTTTTTATGTTTATTCTTTTTGTAAAAAAAAAAATATAAATAATTGGGTATATATAATAAAAATAAATAAATAAATAATATTATAAACCTATACTTTCATTTCATTAATTTTATCAAAAAATCTTTGTTTTCATTATTTTTTTTCCTTATTTTTCACTTTTTTTTTCTGTTTACTAAATTGAAGCTTAGAATTCTAGTACAAATATAATCCACAATCAAGACCAAAACTCTCAATAAAAAAATACTAAAAGTTTTATATAATTACAAAAAAATTTAGTAAGAAAAATTAATCTGTCTTTATTTTTAATTAGTTTGATTTCCGCTCATCATATATTTTTTAAGCGTTCATGGTTACTTCAGTACAATTAGACAGAAAGTTAGAAAACTTGGGCCTTTTCTTTATGACCTAAAATTGAAATTAAAACAATGAATTGAAAATGTTTTCTGCTAATTATTGAATTGTATTTGGATAAAAAAAAATTAAGATTAAAAGTAACATAAAAACCCATCAGTGACAAAAATTAGACATAAAAAAATAATATTTTAAGATCACATGGGGCTATAGGGTATATATCATACTTATTTCAAATTATATTTAATTAAAAAAAGTAAATAAATAAAAGTCACATGCTAAGGCTACCAAGCATAAAGGCATAGACTTGACTTGTGACACGTTTTTGAAGATTTGACACCAAACTTCCACACATAATATCTCTTCATTCAATTCACCTATAACATTTATCACAACCCCTCTTTCAATTTCTTTATTCAACTTGTTCCTTTTCCTCAATTATCTTTTGCGTACAAATATTTGCACCACAAAAAGAGAGACAGAAAGACAAAAGAAAATAAAAGTGAAATAACATTATCAAAGTTATGAAAATAATAAAAAAGTATTTCTACAAAAAGTAATACATAAATATTTCCATTTTTGCTACTTCATTCCCAACCTTTTTTATTCTCTAAATAAATCAAGAAGATTAGCCTCCATTTTCTGGGCATTATTTTTTTTTTTTAGTTTTTAATGAACTCCCTCTTTTCTTTTTGTACGTTAGTTGATACTCAAAATTTTAAAACTTATTTAAAGTGCTGGTAGCTTATATTTTATGCCCACAAACTATAAAGTATTATTTCTGCATTATTTCATTTAATATATATGACTTGAATTGTCATCTAAGATTTTACAAAATAAAATAAATCTAACTTATTCCTTTTATGTGGTAGGTTGATGTTAACCTCTCCGTCTCTCTCTTTGTCTCTCTCTCCCGAATGGAAGTTATGATTGGAGAATGATATTTTTTAAAAAAATTGGTATCTTCAAATGTGTTAAATGAACACGTGAGACAATATTTGGTGTTGGAGTATATAATTTATAAATTGCAAGACAAAAAATAATTGAATAATGAATGGTGTTGAACATAGTCCTCTTTTATGACTTTATGATTTATACCTCTTACTTCATGAATTTTAAAAACAAAATTTTCAAACTAATGTTCGTCACAAGATTATCATAAACAACTTTTCTTTTATCTTAATTATACTCCTCTATTTTCCTTATATTAGCAAAGACATGGTAAATTTAAGTGAAGGATTGAGTACCTTTTTTTGGCGATGGATAGAATAGACATTCAAATAATAACAAAATTTCAAGGAGGGTGTTGATCAATTCTCACTACAAGAAAAATTGAAATTACATACCGTCAAAATCCGTATATAAGACCCAAAATTTGTATATAAAACAGGTTTACATATAATGTAAAAAGTTTATTTTTTAATTTTTTCATTATTACTAATTATTATTTATCACTATCTATATTTTTTATTAATCCTAGTATTATTAATATTATTAATATTGTTAGTATTATTAATATTATTAATATTGTTAGTATTATTAATATTATTAATATTGTTAGTATTATTAATAATAATAAGTATAATAAAAATCATAATAA
>Ga0123342_1001692_pt1 | contig 37112 bp, 20 predicted proteins | sample Turbeawhitnodule_FD_89960 | JGI IMG/M metagenome (GOLD analysis project Ga0123342, IMG submission 89960) | Root nodule microbial communities of legume samples collected from Mexico - Turtle bean Mexico white nodule | ecosystem: Host-associated > Plants > Roots > Nodule | place: Mexico: Nepantla...
CTAAAAGCAAATATCAAAGGAAGAAAGCTTCAGAAAGAAAAGATAATAACCTGAAATTCCGATGTCATATCCAAAAAGGAGTCCACTGGATGCAGCAACGATGCAACTGATGATAACTGAGAGCGTGATCTTGCCAGCGAAACCATTGTTTGGTGAGTCCACAGCGAAGCCCCCTCCGGCCATTTTGAACCTCTGAGTATGCTCTCTGTATTACTCACTCTAACTCTGCGCAGTGGTTCTCAGGCTCAGAATAATAAGAGCGTGTGTGCATGGCTACTAATTTATAGGCTAAGCTTATTGTATCAACTCATGAGATATTAAAAATTGAAAAATATACTTTAACCACTTATGGAGTTGTAATTCTTGATGTAGTGGTTTAGAAATAAAAAATAGATTTAGAATTAAATGATGTGAAAAAGTATTAAAATAATAAAAAGTAGGTTTAAAATTAAATAATGTGAAAAAATATTAAAATAATAATATTGAAAATTATAATATGATTGTATGTAAAGTGTGGATTCTCAATTTATCATTATCCTTAAAAAATTTGTACATACTTGATCTAGCATATTTTTTGGACAAGGAGTTGTGATTTGCTGATTTAATACAGCTCAGTTACAACGTTATCTTCCAAAGTCAGAGCAACAAAAAAAAAGGAATAATTTAGTTAGGATTACTAATTAATTTAAATACATGTTATATTCAAACATCCGCTATTTTATTTTTAGTTTTCAAGATAAAAGCGCAGCCAGCTATTAAACAAGGTGTGATTTAATGTAGATTTTGATTTGAAGTAAAAAAAAATATCAACTATGAATATAATACAGGGTCTAAACATTGTGGTTGTGCAATCAATATTGAATTTATTCCATTGGCTCATTTTTTATGAATTTAAAGAACAAAAAAAAACTATCAACATTAACACGTGTAATGAGAGGTGATAATATTTTATTGAGAACCGGAATCGTGTGTACATGAATATGTGCAAACTTGCTTGATACACGTTTATTTTAATATTTTTAAATTTATTTAGTTCACTTATGAAAAATAAAGTAACTTATAAGTTATAAGCTTTTTGCTTTTACTTTTACAAATATAATTAACCAATGAAAAAAAAGGATATTTTACGTTGATTAGTTAATTTTGTTAAGCTCTTTTAATTTAATCAACTAGCTTACAAGTTTTTAGTTTTCAGTTCTTTGCTCATGGCTTTTAAGTTTTCAAATATAAATTAGCTTAAAAGTTAGTTTTCTATGGTATATATTAATTTTCTGAGATTTTTCACAACCACCAAAACCCAGTTTTAAAAAACAATCTAAATTTCTAATCGTTTTGGGGAAAATAATCGTCAATTGTAAAATCAAACAATAGGAATTGTGGGCATTAAAGTTCAGATTTTCAAGAATCATAGCCACACGTTTTGCTTGTGACATCATCCTTTATGGCAATTCTTTCATGGGTTTCGCTCAGTTTACATTTCTAACAACCTATGACTAAACAGGTTTTTAACTAAGGAGAACTGTGTATAAAAAAATTGGTTTTTATAAACCCTAACCACCACAAGTTTCTTCCAAATTTTGTGTTAATTGATTTGTATTTTTTTAATCAACAAAAAAATTAATTAATTAAAAACGGGATACTTCAAATCCTTTTACAAAAACGACACCTCTCCATCTAACTTAAGTTCAGAAGAGCTTTATATGCTCCAAATGCTTCAAAACAACAGTCACAACCTAAAGCAAAATTATGCACCAGTAAATTATGCAACAAATCGCATAAGTAAACTGTCTCAAATAAACTAAAATAAGTTTTTGTACTTCACTAGTACTCAAAGTTTTCCTGTATCGGTAAGCACTAACTCAATTGGGCACCAGCACTCCTTTCTGTCGTTGCCTTCTCCTTTCTATCTAAATTCTTTTCATTCCAAGTTCCAGCATCCCATACCATATTTGCATACCCTTTCCCCTCCCAAAAGGATCCCTATACCATATTTGCATAAAATGTCAAATAAGAGCGGCTTATTAAGTGATTCTTTACTAACAGAAGCACTCGTAAAAAAATATGGTAATATTTTTTAAATTAAATTCATTTACAAATAGTTGCACTTGTGACATTATCTTTTGTTGCAATTCTTTTATGGGTTGCCTTCACACAAGATTGGTTGTATTTTTTGAAAAAAAATTAATGTTATAATTTTTTTTATGTATTATAATTTTTATTTTTTAAAATTTATATTATTTAGTGTTTATTTTAATTTTAATTTATATTATGTTAGTTGTTAGTTTAGAATAGAATTATCGTGTTTGTATTGAGTCTGAGGGTGTTCCACCCGCGGTAATTGATATGCTATTGAGTCTGGGGGTGTTCAACCCTCGACAAACGCGTTAGGTAGAACACTGATTAAAAATCACCTGCAACGTGTTTTGTATTACAACTCAAAATGTTGCTATCAATTTTATTGAGAATGTATAATCCATATACAATGTCAATTGTATCAATCTTGTCCTTAGTCATGAAATTTTGTATCAAATACTCAGTAGGAAAAAAAATAAGTTCACATTTAAGAGATGTTTTCAATTGGGACATGGAAATAAGATTAAAAGAGAAGTCTGGTACATATAAACCATTTTTAAGAATGAATTTTTCATTAAAGAAAATTGTGTTGGAACAAGAAGCAATAACAAAATTCCCATTGGGAAGCTTAATAGTAATAGGTTTGATATGAATATATGATGTAAAATTAGACATAGAAAAGCAAACATGATATGTGGCACCAGAATCTAGTACCCAAGTATATTCATTAAATTTGGAGTTTTTGAGTTTATGGATATTATCAATGATAGCTAAATTCTGATCTTGATGATCAGCAGGAAGGAACCAACATGGTTCACTTACGCTTGATTATTGGAATTGTTAAAATTCTTCATAAGGTTTGAGAGAATTTGATATGGATGTTGACTGATGTGGAGATCTCCTCCACAATTTTGTTTATTTTGATCTTGACCTCCAGAATTTTCTTCTTGTGTGGCAGTGGTGATGTTGTTGAATTGAGGAGGCTTACTATACTAAGATCGGGGATACCCATGTTTCTTGTAGCAAACATGAATAGTATGAACAGTTCTATTGTTGTATGTACAAACCCTTTTATTGTTGCTAAATTTGGAACATTTGTTATCTGTTGAACAAGGTGCTTTGATGTCTCTAAATCCAAGTGGATTGCTTGAAGACCCTACTACCGGTTGTGTGTGTGTCTTGTGTAGTTTGAATTTATTAATCCAGTCAAAGTAATGATCCAAGGTTGTTTGATTTAAGTTTTAAAAAATATATGTTTTCTAAAGAAAGTGAAATATCAATTTGTTGAAATTTTGATTCAACCGGTTGTTTTATACTTAGTGTGTTTTTTAAAAGAATTGGAAAAAACTTGACTTTGGTTGACTTTGTTGTCAAACGATTGATTCTGGTCTTCAATTGGTTGATTTTCTGAAAAACCTTAACATAATTTTGTTAAGTTGATTTAATATGTTTTAAATGATTTTAATTGATTATGGATCTTGAATTAATTGTTTTTAACAACTGTTTGGAGTATAAATAAGTGGATGTATGCTCATAGTTGTTAATGATTCAAAATAACACTTTCAAATCAGTTTTTCCAAGATTGCTTCAAGTTTTGAATCTTTTCTAAAAGTGGAATAGGATTGTGTTGTATCAAGTTTGCTTTAATCTTTTATTATTCTCATATGTACTCCATTCCTTTTCTTTTGATGACTATATTTCTGTAAGAACTCTTGTAGTGCAGATTCATAGGTTGTTCTCAAATCTATGGTGTTTTGCCAAAGATGGTATGTGTTCTTGAAGGGTTCAAGATCACCACTTTAGTGTGTGTTACTTTAGTGTGTTGTGTAATCAAAGTTTTTTATTGCCTAAATAATATAAAAATAAATTCCTAATTATTTTTTCTTGTAGGTGTTTTATTTATACATAAGGTGCAAAGTCATATAAAAATGTAATGTATTATATATTTAAAAACTCACTACATAATCTCATTAATATGAATAAAGATATAATACAAACAAAATAAAATGGGAATGAGAAATGTGTTTTGCCCTTATCCTAAACCACCCATGAATCATATGCATGCATGTTCACCAGAAATGACAAGAAAAACTAACAAATATTAAAAATATAAACATTAAAAATCCAACTCTTAATCTTATATAGTAGTTCGTGACAACAAATTCGATGCAATCGAACTATCTTAATGTCAATAAAACTATTTAAGCTTTATCGTATATATAAAATATTACAAATAGATTAATAAGCTTGATTGAAACATATATATTTTACTAGAGGAAAAAAGCAACATGTTATAATTTTACAATTTTATTTTATAAAGTTGAGCATGAAGCTAAGCAACACTTACAACAGTGTTATATCAGAATTTACACAAAAAAACAAAACACTTTAAATAATAATTAATTATTAATATAATTAAAATAAATATTATTTTATAAATTAAAAAATATCTAAAATAATTTTTATTATTATTGAAGTTTTATAAAATATTTTTTAAATTATTATCTAACATTATTTATCAATATTTTATTTTCCGTAATATATTTTGAAAAATATAAGAAAATATACTATACACAGATTTTTTATCTATATTTTTTTTCTGCATAAAACTTGAATTAATATCTACTATTTAAGATTAAATTAAGAAAAATTAATATGTAAAGTAATTAATGAAAAAACTATAATAATTAAATATTTTTTGACAAAATAATTTAATAGATTTCTTATTGAAATTATGTATAAATCAATATCAATATTATATACAAATAGAAATATTTTAAAAATCACTTTAAAAGAAATTTTATAAATCATAATAGTGAGGATGAAATTATGTCAGAGAGATATGTGGTTTAGTGTATGCATGTGGAAAACATCTGGAAGTGAGTAGACAAGCACGAAGAATGAAAAGATAGATAAGGAAGGATACAACAAAAATGCAGGAGAAGTCGATAGTTAATTTTGACCAAATAAATGTGAAATTATTTATAAAAGGTTTATGGAAAAGCATACCAAAAATTTGTATTTATATGAAATTCTAGGTAACGTAATATATAATTTGTAACCTGATGGTAATGTATAACCTATGAACTATATGTTTAATAAAACCATTAGAAAAATAAAACAATGTGATGAGGGTAACATAGATACAATATGATTAGGTGTTTTGATATGGGTAAAGGTTTAGGGTTTAAATATATCTTCTTAAAATTTATATCAATACTCAAATTTTTATATATACCTACACCAACAAATATTTATATGCAACTTAAAATATAATTATATAAAATAAAATCTTGTTTACTCGTGCATAGTATAACTAATGTTGATAAAATCAAATAAAAAACTGAGCTGCATATAAACATTTAAAAAATATTTCAGTAGGTTTAAAATAAATAAATAAATATAACAAACATACAAAAATGAAAATGAAGTACCAATAATTCAGCCTAAACAAATTTATTAAACACAATGTTTCAGGACTTGAAACTCAGAAGGAAATGTGCCATACATCACACAACAACAAGGAAATAATAATACACGACAATGCCTTTAGTTTGTGGACACACATACTTAGACCGACAGACATAAAAGTAAGAAGACTATTCAAAACAACAACATACGACCGATAAGCATCACTTCCTCAGAAAATTTCCTGAGAAAATCCTCTTGCAAAATGGACTGGTGCGCAACATTTTGTAATTACGAATTGCATCAACCAAAGAAACATGCAGAAGGCCCTGTAACACATAAATCTTTAAGTAACTAATAAGAATTCTCACAATTACTATTATATGTTTTGAGAGTAATTTTTCAAACCTTGGTGAAGGTGAGAGCAGATTGAATGACATAATTGGCATATGGATCTTGCAAAAGCCGTTCAAAATGAGAAGCAGACAGCAATTCTCGAACTATCCTGGACCTGGTATCTGCAACATTTCTCAGACATTTTTCGACCACATGACTGCTGAATTTCTGTGTAGACAAATGTACATAATTCCCTTCAAACTGACCAAGCATTTTGGCTACGGCAATTGGAGTATCAGTCTCTATAATATATTGAACAACATAATTTCTGCAACAAATATTTTGTCTGTCACTTAGTATATCAAAAAAATGGATAGATTAGGAAACTTTTTGAATGTGATAAATCTCTATAACCAACAAAATATTTACAAAAGAAACTAGGCAATTATACGTCACGCCTAACTTTCTAATTTCTAAATGAATAATATATATCAAATGGATCCAATAATATCAAATATGTTACCCAAATGGATCCTGGGCGAGGAGAAGTCCATGTTTGCATACTTCTGAGATCAGCCTCTCTCGATTTGTACCCATAGAGTAATAAATACAGCGTTGCAGTACACAGCATCCATGCTGATGAGTAGCTATGTCAATACAAAACTTCACAGAAGCATCAAAGATAAACTGCAAGAGAAAGGATATGCATTAAATATCAAACATTGTGTAATATATACAAGCACAGTCTTGGGTTATCCCGCCAAATAAACATATCAATAGACTGAATAGTGTCGTGAAAATAAACAGTACTGTGTTCATCCTTAAGTCCTAAGAATATGGCATCTTTATATATTAATAATTCCTATTTCAATGTCAAGGATAATATTATGATGGTGACTGTTTTAAGAATACTTTTCCATATTGCATTGCCATGTAATTGCGTCCCAATGTTTAATAAATTAAAATGTATTCAATTTGTACAAAACATTATATACAGGTATGATGTAACAACTAAAAAGACTGTAAAATAGTAAAAGATGGGAGAGAGTTAAACCTGATTATCTTGACAGCTGAAGCATTGCAAGCAGCGTTGAATGACGTGATTTCCATTCAGATCCTTGATAAGATCAAGAAAACCCGGTTGAATGGCAGACTTGACCAGTGAAATTTGATAATCGGAATCGAGGGTCTCAATCAACTTCTGCACCACACGCGTGCTGTTTACAGTGACACTGTTAGCTCAGTGACCAAACCAAGCAACAAACAAAACAAAACACATGCTTCATTTTATTTTATTTTTTCTATTCCTGTATAGAAGTAGAAACTTTTTATAAAATAGGAAGAGATATACCCGTGAGTATTCAAAGAGATTCTAACGAGCTGGCCTGGTCGATTGGTCAACATGAGCACAATCTGCAGACGTTGGAAATCGGTGCAAACATCGAGCAACTTCTGCACAAGATAATTCCCGAAAGAGTCCACCATAAGTTCAACTACACTCCCAATGATTCCCTCAAATACAATACACATATCTTCGAAGCTTCCCTCATCAACCTTCCGCTGCAGGAAACGACAACCGTTCTGATCCTTTGCCAGGTTGTAAATGTAACACTGAGAGTCAGGAACAGAATAATAATCCAGCGGCATGGGCAGTGAGATTTCCCCAATCTTTTGACCAGAAGGACCCCCAGGAAAAAAGTTCTTGGAAACACTACCACCCACACAAAACTCGTCATGGGTAGGACCCCTTCTATAAGAAGAACTATGCCCCTTTTCAAAGCAGCGCCTTGAATCTCTCCCTTGTAAGATAATGCTATTGTCACACCTAAAAGCTGCAGGGTCTCCCCCGACTCTCCTCGGAGGTAGGAAGTGAGGATGTTCCGTCTTCTCTTTCGCTGCAACATAATAATGCGAAGGATTACCAGTATTGGAATTCATAGCCGTCATTGGGGATAACCTGACGAGGTTTTTGAAGCCTCTGGGAGAGTGTGGAGCCATATAACGATCACGAAAAATGTGATAATTGCCACTGGCATGTAGCTGATTCCTCCTCTGGTCTACGAGATGAGGATACACATGATTAACGTGATCATCTGGGATATCAAAGGTGTAACCTTTATCTAACAGCCCCACGTTGTTAACACGGTGGTGATAAGGAAGAGTCTCTGACTCGTTGAACAAACCCGCATTGTTAACATGATAGGAGAGGGTTCCTTGTTCATTGAACAAGCGGGCATTGCTGACATGGTGATCGTATGGGAGGGTTCCAGTTTCATTGAAACAAGAATCATAAGGGTTTGGAAGGGTTCCTGTTTGATTAAAATAAGGACAGGGGTCCACATTGGCTTGGGTTTGATCAAGGAGATTCATTTTGGAGAAATCTGATATGAATGAGGGATCATTGGCCCATTTGGTGTGGGTGTGAGAGAGAGTGGAAGGGTCATGGTCTAACCAGAATTTGGGAGAGGGAGGTGGTGGTGGTGAATATGGAGGAACCTTGGTAATGGGGGACCCAACAGCCACGTGGTCAGGGTGAAGGACGCGGAGACAGGATGGTGGTGTCCGTGTTGGATTGGGTGCATTGGGAATCCCAACAAACCTGGTTTTTCCTTTCTCTGCTGCTGCGCTTCTCTTGTTGTCCTCTGACATGTTGACACTGATGCGTGCGTCCATGATTCAGGTTTTTTTCTGTTGTTTTGAGGTGTAGAGGAGTGAGACGGAATTAGAAAGTATTGGCGGCTGCAGCACTGAGGTTGGCCTATGAATCTGGTGAATTTGATTCCATAGGGATCTGTGAGAGTGAGAGAGTGTGAGGGTTTTTGATTGATTGCTACACCACTGACACTGAATCACTGAGGCAGGTTTAACAAAACACCCATCACCTCTGTTAATCCTTTTATTCCTCTAATCCTACTTATATTAGCCTCACATTCAGCAAAACTTACCCTACTTACTCCAATAATATTTATATCTTTTTTTTTCTCTTTCTATTTAACCGAATCTAATCAATTAAATTTGAGTTTTTTAATCTGTTAAAACTGTATCAATAATTCAAATGATCTTCTATTATTTAATATAAAATGTGATTTCAATTCTGTTATTATGGGCTAAAACAGATTTACTTGGTTCTCTTAAAAATAGTAAATATTACACAAATCTCGTTAACTTATTTTCACATATATAACATAATGTAAAAGTTTTTAACAAAGGAAACTAGTCAATTTCTCCCGCAATAGTTGGGAAAATATTTTAAATCATTAATGTGTGGGTTTAAATTTGACAAAAATTTATAACAGTAATAATTATTAGATTATTTAAATAGTAATATGATTAACATGATTAACATGTTAATTTTACTAATAAGTTTGGCTTATATAAAAATATGCTTTGAAAATAGTATATTGTAATAGTTTTGAAAAAATAAATCGTTCATTATTGTACATGAAACAAGTACAATGTTGTTTCACAAATTAAATGTTATATATCAACTACAAAGAGTTGATAAAGAGAATATATGCAAAAAATTTATAACAACTATGAGTTTAAAAGAGTTATCCTTACCAACAGCATAACTATAATTTAAAAATAAAGTTTGAAATTTTTTATTTTTGTTAATATTTTATATATACAATTATATGTTTTAAGTGTAGATCACTCTTATGTGAGGGACCTTAAATAGCTCAAGTTCTTTGTTAATAGTTTTATCTTTATTTTGTCCTGCATACTTGTTTGCTTAAGCTACAAACTTTTTTTTTTTATACGGGTTGGAACACCCTTAAATGTTCCATTTTATTTTATTAATTTATTGTTGATGAAAAAATAAAAAAATAAAATTATTTTTTTATTGTAGTGGAGGACATAAATGAATAAGATTCGAAGTCTTTTAGTGTTTAATATGTTCTAGTTGCTTGCTTTATATTTGTTTTAGTGTATTTCAATTGAGTTTATTGTTCATTCGAGTTTGAGACAATGCTCTGTAATGCCTTTAAAATTTTAAGTTAAGCCTATTTTAATTTGATCGATTGTTTATTTAAATGTTTTTGTGTAGGAAAATTGTTAAATAACGTTTTACAATTTAATATTTATATATATTATAAGAACATCATTAAATAGAAACCAACAATAATTATTAAATTAAAGACTATTTGAGAGAATAAAAAAAATTATTGATTTTTAAATTAATTTATATTATTGATAAATAGGTTCAAAATTGGTATCTAATTAGCTATCAAAGTATTAACTACCAATTATTTATATTCTAAATTTTTTAGAAAAAAACTTGGTAGCTAATTAAATACGAAACTATTTATCAATAATAAAAATTAATTTAGAAACCAATAAATATTTTAATAAGTCACTAATTTAATCAATATAGTAAGTTTTCTCTAAAATTACCTCTAATTTAGTCAATACAATAACTAATTATTTTTTATCTAAAATTAATTTTATTTAATTATTTTCTTATAGTGATATATATTTTTTTTATGGTCATGGATAAGATGTTAATATGTCTAACTCTTCTAACACTTAACTCTTAATTACTTTAGAAAATGTGTGAACTTAATTTAATATTTTATCATTCTTATACATTAAAAATAACAAATTAATTCTTCTTTAAAACTACTGTAACTTGTTTAAGAGTAATATTAACCTATCTCAATACCTTAAATAGATTAGTTAGTTTGTTGTCAAATCAGATTTATAAGAAAGACTGCACCATGGTTTAAAAACACCTGTGTAACAGTAACACCTAATTTAGGTAAAAAAAATTATCTTATTTAATATAATTATTCTAATAAATTAAAATTCTAAAAAATAATTAAATAAATTTTAATTATAAGTAACTAAATGACAATCAAACATGTTTACAACAATGATAATTTTAGCAATAGTATCCTTAAAATTCTTGAAAAAATATATATTTTAAGCAAATATCCGTTGAAGATCTTGGTAGATTTGGTCTCAATAGAACTTAACACAATGAATCAGGAACACAATGAAACAGAAACAAAAGTGCTATAAATGCGGGAATTCTGATTTCAAATTTTAAATATTAGTGTGGACTGAACCATACGATACAAGAAAGTGATTTGGCAAACTGTTAAAATTCATAAATTAGTTATATTATTATATATCATCCCTTGATATTATAAGACACTATTAATAGAATTTATAAACCTATAAACGAATAAAACTAATAAATTCAGTTTAGTTTATTGACTGTTGAAAAAATGTTACCATATATTTATTATTAACAATTTATAATTGTTTTGTCTTCATTGATAAAAAAAATATAATTATTCAAAATATTTAATAGAAATAAGTAATACAATTAATATTATATAAATTAAAAAATGGACCATTAATCTCTTTTAAAATATGATTAAGAAGAAGAAGTATAAAATTTAAATAAAACTGATATAATATTTAATGTAGTATCTAATACTTTTTTGTGCTTAATTTTTTTTTATAATAATAAATAATCACTTTTTAAAAATAATTTTATTATTGACAAAAGAATAACACATGTAATAATAATATATAAATTAAACACTAAAATTAAGGAGATAATCTCTCTACATCTCATCTTCTCAAAACAAACAACATTTTAAATAGAAGGTGTATTAAAGTAACCTCCTACTTTTTTACACACAAATGCACAAAATTCTACTATTTGGCAGTACTTTTTAACTAAACATTTATAAAGACAAAAAGGACCTTCTTCAAGATTTAAAAAGATAAAAAGGACCTTCTTCAACCTTTGACTTCATTCTTATGAGATTGGGTCTGTGGCTTTAGGTCACTCTTTTGTAACCTGTGAATGCCATGCTATCTTCATTAATATATCACATCTATGTTTAAGTATGAAATTAAAAACAATACATATACACTATGTTCTTTATCATATTTCTCATAATTCGTTTGATTACTTCTAAAATGTTATTGATCAACTCATGATATTTTATTACTGCTTCTATCTGCATATTACTTAATTTATGATAACATAATTTAAATATCCTCTTTAGAGTACTTCTTTACCTACTTAACTAATTCCTCCCAATTTGATATTCTAACTTTCCAACTAGTTCAATCTAAATCCTTTTCACATTTTCATTAATTATTGTAGTAGTAGGATATTCTCAATGTATAAATGCATTAATGTATATGGTTAAGGTTATAATTAGTGTGTGGCAGACAGAGGATAATATTTCTTAGAAGGTTAAATCTCTTGTTTTTTTTTTTTAAGAAGTATGTATATTATAATTTGTTGTTGATTATGTAAAGTTAATTTATATAATCAGTTATTATAGTGATTATTAAGTTTTAAAAATTCTGTAATAGTATAACTTACCGAACAAATTTTATAATAAAAGTATTCAAATTTAATGTACTATAATAAATGATAATATATAACAAAATTATTACCATTTGAAATAAATACTTTAAAAGTTATTTTCAAAATAATTTTTTCATAGTATACAAAATTAGCACTATTATCCTTGACCATAAATTTGTATATTTCAAATTCTCCATTAAGACTTTGATTTATAGGCAGAGTATCACGTAGTCTCGAGAGTCCTTTTGCCCATATTTGAAAATAATATGATTGTTAGAATATGTATACTTATGGTTAAAATTTGTTTGTTTACATATTTTTTGAACGTTCTTGTACATGGAGTACCTAAAATACTTATTTTTTATTTTATTTGTCTAATAAAAAGAATTATTTCAAATTTGTAACATACATTTTGTTTAGTAACACAACTCTCTAATTTATTTTGTTTTTCTTTTTTTTTATTGAAGTAGCGTAATTAAATATCAATTTATTTAAATTATTTTTTAGTGAATTATATTTCTTAAACACAAAGAAGAAGTTAAATTATGTTTTAATTCATGATTTCAAAATAAAAAAAATAATGATTTAACGTATACAACTTCAAAAGTATTAAATTAAAAAAATAAATAATAAAAATATATTTTTAGAACACTATTTATTAATTGTAAAGTATTATTTTTTGAAATAAAAAAGAGATACAATAAAATTATTAAGCGTATTTATTAAATAAAGATAATGTTTACTATTAAGAAATAATAAAATGTTTATTATGTTATTTTCTTATTACAAGTTTTTGGTTGTTTTTGTTATCCTATTACTATAACTTCTCAATAAAGAAATTAGATTAACTATCTGTTTTTGAGATTTTTTTTTTTATTTATTTCAACCTCAAATTAAATAATATTTTTTTTTAATCTTCAAAATCATAAAATTGAGGTTTCAAAACATACTATCTTTTATGAAAAATATTTTTCTTATAAATTGAAAGATGATACTACTAAGAGTCTCAACAATTTATACCTCATTTTTATTTGTGACACAAATTATTATCTATTCAATAATATTTTTCAGTTTTCTCTTTCTCTTTTACCTCTCACCTCATCTTTCCTATTGTTTTTGCTTATGGTTTCTCAGTTTTCTGTTTCGATCACTTTATGTGTTGCTTTTTCTATTTCACTGTTTTTTTTGTTTCCACATAATCGATCAACAAAATTGACTACCATATTTACCTATATCTTTATTTTGATGAGAATTTCGCCGTTTCGTTGGTCTCTCCTGTTCTTGACTCAACGTATTTCCACTCTCGAACTAGGTCAGTTATAATGACACTAAGTGCGTAGTGAAATTTGTTTTGGATGCTCATCCGTGTCCATCGAAAAGTGACCCTACCTATTCAGCATGGGTTAGATGTAACAAAATGATTGTATCATGATTAGTACACTCGATTTCTCTTCCTATTAGACAAAGCATAATTTGGATGAATGTAGCCGTTGATATTTGGAACGATTTAAAAACAAGATAGTCTGAAGGTGATCTCTTTAGAATTTCTGATTTGCAATTTTAGGCTTCTTCTTTAAATAAAAATTATTTTACAAAACTCATAATAATTTGGAATGAACTAGATAATTTTCGACCTAACCCTATATATGTTTGTCAACATAAATGTAATTGTTTTGTGACCTCTCTTATTAGTAAGAGAAAATGTGAAGATCAAGCCATGCAATTCCTTCGAGGGCTTAGCAAGAATGTTAATTAGCAAGTAAATTTTTTATTACAAGTATTAATTATACTAGTGCAAATCATAATATTGTTGTTATCTTGTTTTTAGAAAATTGGGTCATACTAAAAAAGTTTGTTTGAGAAAAGTTGGTTTTCCCAATTAAGAAAACCAAGAACTTTAAATTTAACAGCAACAGAAAAATTTGTACTTATTGTGGTAGAAATACTCATGCCATCGATGCATGTTACAAGAAAAAGAGTCTCCCCCTGATTACAATTCTTCTAATGGTAGGACTACTCAAGTGTTTAGCATTGTTTTAACTAATGATATTTCTTTTAAGAATTGTCAAAGGAGGATGTAGACATTGTTTTGTCTTCACAACTCAACAATACTTGTCTTCTTTGATTAAACAAAATACAACAAAAAAGTATCGTGACTCAACCTCAGTGCAAGTGAATCAAATAGGCTCTTTCACTGTTGATTCCAATCACAGATTTTCCAACTAGTAACATTAATGCTTTAAGCAATTCCTCCACTACTAAATTTTTTTAGATTTTACATATGGATATTTGGGATTCCTGTTCTATTTTTTTACTATTATGGATTGTCTCGTTATACTTTGGTTATTCTTATGCATACTAAATCTCAAGTTATGACATATATAGCTAGTCTTTTTATCTTAGGTTGAAAACCATTTTTAAACCATTGTTAAAATAATACACTCTAACAATGGAGTTGAATTTGCCATGACAAATCTTTTTCTTCTAAAGGCATTATTCATAAAGAACTTGCATAGAAACATCGGAACAAAATGGTATTGTAGAATGTAAATATCAACCTATTCTCAATGTAACATGTGTTTTACTTTTTCAAGCGAATTTACCTCCTATTTTTTGGTATTTTGTTGTATTACATATTCTTATTCTTATTAATTGTATTCACACTTCTTTATTAACTCCTTATAAAAAATTACATGGATCTTTATATGATATTTCCTTACTACGAGTTTTTGGCAGTCTGTATTCCAACATTATTACTTCTCAAAGAAAAAAATTAGATGTACAATTTGTTTCTGAAACTCTTTTTTAGGCTTTCAACCACATTATATTTTTTCTTAATCTTCAAAATCATAAAATTGAGGTCTCAAGACATACTATCTTTTATAAAAATCACTTCTCTTATAAATTGAAAGAAAATACTATTAAGAGTTCCAACAATTTATCTTTACCTATCTCCATTCTTATAACTCCAAGTAAGATTTTTTTTTCTCATATAACTATATTGTTGCTACCGAGAATATGATTTTCTACTAAGAACACTGTTTCTAATCCACCATGGAGGTCCACCTGTTCTAAGAGAATTTCAGCCTACCTTGAAGAGTTTCATACTAATTTGTTTTCTATACACACTATAAGTTCTAAATACCCTATCAATAACTTTGTAGCATATCATACTTTATCTTCTAATTTTAAACACACTATTGCAATCATTTCTTCCTCCTTATATCCTCACCAAGTCTCTACCTCTGTCTACATTCAAGATTCTTCCATCTAAGCTAGCTGGGAATGAAAAATATATATCCCTGATTCAGGGATAATAAATTATGTAAATAAAATTTTTATTTGAATTTTCTTTACTTTCGACACCTTTGGACTGCTTGTTTCTGAGTCCATCTATTCCTTTTTCTATTCTGCTTTTTATTTGTAACACACTATTATTCCTTCAATAATATTTTTCAGGTTTTTGGCTTTTGCAGAATCGATAAACAAATATTGAGGAATTATTACCACCGTATTACTGTGTCATTGCAGGTCCTTTGTATGGAGTAATTTTAGATCCTGGGAGATCTCCACCAATAGTTTAAGTGGATTGGCAATAGCCTAGAAGTAATTGGATAAAGGTTAACCCCAATGGAGCTGCCAAAGGTGTACTAGGTATTTCTCCTTGTAGAGCATTTTGAAAGAGCGAAGTGTATTGGTTTAAACTATGCATTTTGTTGATGCATTGATGGCAATAGAAATAGCGGAGCAAAAGGGTTGGTGTGCTCTCTGATTGGAATTAGATTCATTTTGGTCATCAAGGCTTTTAATTTTAGTAATCCCACATTGGTAGCTTCCAAGATTAGAAATAGATGGTTTAATTGTATACGATTTATAAAAAATATGAATTTTTAAGGCAATTTCTTGTGGAGAAAAACTTGCCTTAAATTACACAAAGAAAGGTTTGGTGGAATTCAATTCCTAATTTTCGTGTGCAAGATTTCTTTCACAATAGGTATAACCTTCCTAACTTTAGATAGATTATTTGAATGAGAGTGCTGGGGCCTCAGTGTTGGACATAGGTGTTTTTTGGTTCATGGGTTTGGTTTATGTTTCCCATGATTTGTGTACATTTTTTTATGGTTAATAGATCTATGGTGCTGATGCTTTTGCACATCAATTATATAAAGAAAAGGAATTACATGAAAAATATCCATATTATTGACAATATATAATTAATTGTAAAAACATGTTAGTTGCGAATAAAAAATACAATGTTAATTAAAATGAGCAGAAAATATCACGAAAGATTCCATTACCAAATCATCATGCTCGAGGATATTCCGGGTTCTTTTACTCTAAATAGCATAACTTACTCTAAACTAACAACAGAAAAGAAACCTATGGTTGCTATCTGTTATTTTTAAACAACGTTATCCTTTCATTAATGGTTATGAATATTTTATTTAATTTCCAAAGTAAAAGATTTAGTTATAACACAATGTTTAGCAAAGGAAAAAAATATCAGGAAAGATATTCTTGCATTTTGCGTGAGAGCAGGGTTATATTTTTCCATTTCCTCATTCCCATATGAGTAAGTGTAGGAATCCTTTGCAGGCATTCACACTTCTGAATGCAGATCAACGTAAACTATAAAAGCAACTAATCACAGGATCAATTAAACAGTTCAAATCACTTCATTAAAAAGCAAACACAGGGAAACACAGGATTATAGACATACAACCAATTAGCATATGGTTCTTTTGGTCAAGACATCAAGAAACCTAAAACACCAATTCCCAAAACCCAGAATACAAGGTCAAATAATATAATAACACATCCCCACTAAAAATTAATTAAAACAAAACAAGACAGTATGAAGATAAGTTAGACCTAATAAATTATACCAAGGCAATGCTGCTCTCACCACCGGGTGGCTTCCGTACGCCACCTAGGTAGTCTCTTGCTTCTACCTTTCCATCTGCAAAGATGTTGCTGCCACTCATCTCTCGTAGTTTGGCCCCACTCAATGATTTCTCAGCAGATGAAGGTGGCACATCACCTTTGAATATGTCATTCCCGGAAAGTTCTGCATATTTCTTGTCATAGATCTTCTTTGCTGTTTTCATTGGTTCCCCAGCAGCGTTAGTTTCGCCTTGATCTCCATCGGCCTGTACACCAAGATCACAACACAAGCCACTTATTTAAAGATGGCCAATCAAAAATGCTAAACAAAAACATCACCGTACGCACTATGCAAGAAGAACATCAACTTTACTTCCTTGTAAAATCATTTCACAGGTGACGTGTTTATCTAAAAAATGTTCAATATACATTTTTTTCCCTTCTCAAGGGAGTGTGTTCCCCCACCAAGCATAAGACCTAATCTCCTCTACTGAAGGCAAACGGTGGATCCGTCCCAAACCAATTTTGCTTCATTCACAAGAGATGGATATGGAACCCAATCTCTTGCTGAGGGGGAAGAGAGCGCTTGCCACTCATGCCAACCAGAGTTGATTAACAGAGTCCTATATGTACTCTGTGCCCTTAGATGCTATTAAAGTATCCAAATTTTAAATTTCTCGAGAGTGATAAATATATGAAAAATATTCAGGGTTAGCAAATTAGAGTGGTGCATACATGACGTTCTCCAATGCCTATGCTCCCTTTTAACTCAAGTATGCGAGGAGTTATTGGACTGGGTTTGATTTCTGGTGGCGGAGCAAATATGTCATGACCGCTGAGCTCCTTGCACTTCGCATCAGAAAGTTGTTTTTTCAATATCGAGTCTTCACTTTCCAAAGTTCCACTTAGCTCACGCTGCTTGGCCACCTCAGGCAAGGAAGTGGGTTTTTTTGGAGAAATACTCTCCTCCTCACCAAAGGAGATATGGCTGATTCCAGCAATTGTTTGCTTTAATTCAACAATGAACAAGAAAGCTCCAAGTTAGCCAAAATCCATAACTGACACAATATGTAAAATCATCTGTGTTCTTGCATGTATACACACACATATATCAATACCTGGTACATACGTACTCCAGTCTTATTTGGGTTCGTACTGCCAGCTTCTGAGGGATCGTCTTCTCCATTGGGTACAAATATTCCACTACCAGTTATCTCCTTCATCTTATACTCCGAACAAGGCTTTCTGGAAATTCCACAATTAGACAACTTCAGATGCAACACAGCAAAATTGATCTAGGATTCACAACACTGCCTCCCGTCCTTATAAAAAGGACCGGAAGGAATATGATTAAAAATTTGAATTCGTATTCATTTTAATCTAGTCTAGAATCATAATAAAGTAAGGACAAGAAAATGAAAAACACAAAATATAAGAAAAGAAAATCAATGTTCTGTAGGTATTATACTTCTTTATTTTCACGCAACCTCCAAGACCGGAACAAAGGGAAAGGGGGATAAAAGATGGACGAACAGTGTTTTCTTCACTCGGAGACAGTATATAGTAGGAAATTTCAGTGATATGACCCATTTCCACAAAAGAGTGACGATGGTAGCTCAGAAAGTGACAGTGAGGAATTATAACACAGAATATGAATGAGTGCTAGAGTTGTGGGTTTTGCAGGGACAAGCGTGAGAATGAACACAGCTTGAATTTAATTTCTCGTCACTCTTTAAATCTAGCCTCAGGTTGTAAATGTGACTTCCCCACACTATTGGTAAGGAATACATGGAGCCGAGCTGAACCGAGCTAGCTCAATTCATCCAAAGAATAAGACGTGGTGAAAATCAGGAGGAACAAGAAAGCAAGGTTAAAACGATAGATCCAATCATCCAAATCCAACAAAATCAGGCAATCTCATTTGCCCCTTTTTTCAAAACACCCGCTTCAATTAAGGGGTGAATGAGTAAAATTAGAAGATACTCCAAAGAAAGATTGCGACCAAAAACAGAAACAAATTATTGATCATACATCAATGACCGAAAGAAACGGTGAAAATATACAGAGTCACACACAAATTGTGTATATTTTGGAGAAAAAAGAAGAAGCCCCTTTTGAAATTTCAAAACAAGACCCAACGGGTTAAAAGTTTGAATGATAAAAAAAAATGATGAGAGAGAATAGACTAGATCTCACCGTTTGTTTAAGCTCTCGACTTCCTCATCGGTGACCTGACCCCCAAATACGACCTTCCTGATCCCATCGGACGGCTGAAATTCCCCAATAGAAGAAAAATAAATAAAGAAGTTTTAAAATTAGCGAAAGAAGAAAGAAAGAAAGGGAATATACCTGGTGGGAACGAGAGGCGGAGGAAGGAGGAGGTGGGGAATCAGAAATAGGAGTTTCCGACCAAGTAAGCAGATCTGCGGTTGAAGTGTGCGGCTTCCTCACCGGAGTGGTTCTCTCCATATTGCCGACTACTGCCCTGCTCGACCAATTAATCAACAGTTATTAGCTATCACTCATTCCTCCCTCCCTCTTCAGTCTTCAAAATCTCCCAATAAAACAAAACACAAAAAATGACAACAAAAAAATGGAAGGGGGGACCGTGCCTGTTCCTGGGTGCGCAAGGTCGTTATGTTAATCTTCAGCACACAAATGACGACGATGACCTCCCGATCTCCAAGATTCTTTTTGTTTGCTCAATGGTAGGGAGAACACACCAGAAACTTTTTTTATTTATTTATGTATATATATAAGAGCAGGTAATCTTAATGTGTAGAAAAAAAGAGACTGGAGTGTAGAGTAGTACAAACAAAGTAGAAGCTACTCTTCTTCTGTTTCAAAACAAAGCAAAGCCCAACCACGCACGCACACACTCTCTTTCTCTTTCTCTTTCTCTCTCTTATATAACCCTTCCGTTATCTTTCTTTCAACTTTTTCTTTTCTTTTCAATTTTCCTGTTAATTACTATTTACTACTCTCTCTCTCCCTATTTTTTGAATCTCAAACCGCCCTTGTATATTTTGTAACTAGGGACTGTAAGCATGTGCGCCGCATGTACCGCCACATGTCGGTTGTTACAAGGGAGCACAGAAATATTACTTCTTTGCCCTCAACCCAAACCCAAATGCTACTGTTTTGTTGTCCCCGTTTTCTTTTCTTTTGTTTTCCTTCTTAAGCAAATCACCCACCCACTTTGTGGAGATGATGATGAATTGGAGTGATTTTACCCTCTTTTTTCTTTCCTACTAAATGTAGTAAAAAATTAGCCACATAAGCCAAATGCTACTGAAAAACATGATGTAAAGGGAAATAATGTAATATTTGTGGAGTCTGATTTAGCAAAAGATGATTTCATAAACAGGGATTTTTGGCAGCGGTGATGAAGTTTATTTGCAAATGGTAGGTAGTTTTTTGAGAAGAATGAGTGAATTGAAATTAAGAAGGCAAAGGCATGTATGTGGGTGGGTGATGGTATTCCTCTTTGGCAGGAAACAAAAATGTGGGTGGTCTTATGGGTGTGGGGAAATGGCAACTAGTGGGTTCTACATAGAAGCAAAACACATTCGATGGGATCAGATATCTCGTGATGTTCATGTGCAAAAAGTCAAGGCCTGCCAACTAATTTCTGACTTTATAAAATTTTATTCTTCGAAAGAATGGAGGGAGAAGCACTCAATCAAGTGAGCTTTTCCCAGAATTGTGAGATTGAGCTTCAATTCTCTTTTATTATATTTCACTGAATCATAAACCATTCGTGGGACACAAGCAAAAAACATGAAGAGCCTTCACGTGTGCCAAATGCCCATCTCTCATCTCTCATCTCTCATCAACCTTGTGATTCATAATTATCGACTTGCTGCTCTCAAAGATCAAAATCCCCTCCTCACATGCTCCCGACACAACCTTTACCTTTTCAGCTTTTCTTTTCCTTCTTTGCCAAAATCTCCACTCCCTAATCAAATTAATAAACATTGCTAAATAACAATGGCCAGGGCATTTTCGTCTCTCATCATAATTTAGGTGATTGTGGGAATGTAACGGTATCCAACCTAACGGTATCCAAACTCCAACCAGCTGCTTGAAGCACTTATTTCCCCAATATTTCAAATTTTAAAATTCTTTTGCAACTCAATTCCACAAATCTCCTTCCCATACTCTCTTACTTCTTTTTTCAAAACAATGTTTAGGTTGCGGATGATAGTGACGTCTTTCTTTTTTGTTTTTTTAGTATAATACTAATAACATCAGCTTTTCTTACAAATTTAAATTAAGTAAATTATTTTGAAGTCTCTCGTTATCTTCAAATTTGATTTTATCCTATTTCAATATTTAATATGTCTTGGGAAGTGTTATTTGCACCTCTGTCCTCTTAATCGCACCTTTAAAAGTAAATGAAACGAAATTACTATTGTGTCCCTAATTCTTTTTTCATCCTCCAACCTTCAAACTAGACAAAGTTTAACCATATAAGAAAGATAAATAAAAACTTAAATTATTAAAATTTATTAATAAACATTAACAAGTTTTAATAAATACTATTTTTTAATATTATGTTCATAGAAAACACAACTATTTTTTTCACATAAGGAAACCCGTTTAAATCACTATAAAATGAAATATAAAATGGACTAAAAAATTAAAATGATATATATATATATGTAACTGTAACATTAAGAAAGAGTAACTTTTAATATTTGTTAGTCATTCACTTCTTATTAACATTTTCAATTTTTTCTATCATAATAATTAATATTATATATATATATATATAACTGTAACATTAAGAAATAGTAACTTTTAATATTTGTTAGTCATTCACTTCTTATTAACATTTTCAATTTTTTCTATCATAATAATTAATATTATATATATATATAACTGTAACATTAAGAAATAGTAACTTTTAATATTTGTTAGTCATTCACTTCTTATTAACATTTTCAATTTTTTCTATCATAATAATTAATATATTGTGTTCACTCTTTTTAACATTCATTTGCATGTGTGACAATTCTCCTTTCATGAAGTAGTATATTTTATAACCATAAGATGCATCAACGTATATACTCTTATACTTTAAATATAAACCAGTCTAACAAGTTGTGATTAAATATCCTAAACCTATTTTAAATATTTATTTCACATTTAAAGTAGAAATAAATTCCTAATATGAATTTAATGTTTTTTTTTATATTTTTAATATCAAATAAACGATTCAATATATATATATATATATATATATATATATATATATATGTGTGTGTGTGTGTGTAAAACTTATAACATTCTTACGATTTTCCCTTTTTATGCTTTTAATATTCAGTTTGATTATTATTTGTTACCAAAAACTTACATTTTTCTATCTCTATTAGTTTTCAATATTTTTAATTTTAATTTGAGTTTCAATATTTTTATAAATTCATTATGAATAATTAAAAATAATAATACGTCACTATTATCTTTTAAATCATCCGTTAAATAAAAAATTGAATCTTAGAAGCTATATTAATTATAATAATAATAGTAATAGATGATTCTACTATTCCTAATGATAAAAGTGATGATATAATAATTTTAGAAATACTGTTAATAACAGATTTTTCAATTTGAATTGCATTCTTTTGAAATTACGATGGATAGATTATGATTAAAAGTTTCCATGAAGAGTTTCTTGTTATATAGTGATGAAGATAATAACGATTATTGTTAAGATAATAGTGACAATTAGAAGGAGAATCATATTTGATGAGAGTTTGTAAAATATAACAGGTTAATTAGATTAGTGTAAGTTTAACCATACTACTAGTGTCTGTCTTAAGTTAAAACTCATATTTGTTCATATCATTCCCGTCGCTGACAAAAAAAAAATTCATGTCGCTCATGCATGAGGATTATAAAATTTATGTTTTTTTCCTATTGCCATTTGGACAATGAATATATAGGTACTTATACAAATATTTATTAAATATTAAAAAAATGTCAAATGATAATAAATAATTTATAATTAGATAAATTTTAAACTAGAATATTAAATGAAGTAAGAGTGATAGAGTATAAGAGGAAGTGGATATGTATAAACTTATCTTTTTACATATCAGCTTAAAAAAAGTCCAGTATAATCAATATCTAAACAATCAATATCCAATAAATATGAATATTTCGTGTGAATATCAAGATTGGCGCAAACCACATTCGCATATAAGTTATATGATCAAACATTTGTGAGATGGTCACTAAATCACATTCTTTCTAAAATAATTATTCATCTTCACTATTCCTTTTATTTTAAGAGAAAACGATGATGATTATGTTAACCTTATAATAATAATAAAAAAAATAGAAAATATTAAACTTGAGATTCACTTAAAAAATATACGGCTCAGTAAGTTCCAATGACACATTGATAAATTATTTTGTAATTGCAACACTGATATATACATTTTTGGTAAATAAGAATACCTAAGAAGCGATGTTGTCACTTTTCCCATTTTTTCAAAATAAACTTTTTTAATAAACACAATTTCTCTTCTTTAGAAATATATTTAACATGTACCCTAATATTTTTTTAAAAATATATCAATATTAATAATGAACAACTTACTGGATCCAAGCAACCTTGCATCTATAGCCAGAACTTTGTGTTATTTCCAACTAATAACCCCCAAATCCAATGGTTGTTTTCCATGGTTCAAAATAAACGTGATTCCTTTTCAGGTTTTCTAATCAGGGAAGTATAGCTTCTGTTGGAATTGAGTTCTCACGCTAATTCCATCATGAACAAATTTCTTATGTCGAGGTTTCTTCAATCCTATGGCCTCCATCAAAACAAAAGGCATAATATGTTTGAAACTTTGAATAAGGGTATCAGATTTTAGTTCATCTTTTAAGAGAGGGATACATATTCAAAGCATAGGGTTTTGATGATTATAGAGTTTGAGGTTGGGGTTTAGATTAGTTGCATTTTAGGGCGAATGAAAGATGGACCAGAAACCATGTGTGAAAAAAATATGACATCATGTTCCATACTTTAGAGCTAACCTAACTTGAAGCACACCCAACCATTCCTTAAAGAAGCCATAAGGTCAGTCTTCTACTAGGTTCTTATGACTCTTGATTTCCCTCCACCATCTACCAATTGTCATTTATCTCTTACCATCGTGATGATCTTTAGATAGCAAGAAACATAATTGGATATATAGTTTTGTACTGTACGAAATTAACAGTCCAAGCTGTACAGTTCATGTTTAAAATAATATACACTATGACAATTAATTAGCATCATTTTCATCTTAGCACTGTTTTCATTTATCTGCAATAAAGGTTTACCAGCTGGTGAACTTTCATCCTAATTAACTCAATAACTCACCTCCAAGTCTGCATCAGGGTCTGGTAGTGACACCAGAAAAGCTTGCTCAGAATGGCAGCAAAATTTTAAAACTTTATTGTGACAAAGCAATATTTCTGAATTTCTTAGCTGGTAAGCAATATTTGTATATATTTTGGATTTTACTTTTGATAATTTCATTGGGGAAGTAATATTTGCTACATTTTATTTTATTTTTATTTCAAGATGAGAGAAACTACAAAACTTGTTGAGGAATGAACTCTCTGCATGAGCGTTTTTCTTAACACTATAAATTACTATTATGAGTTCACGTGTTAATTTAATCAACAATTTATCCTCCGTTTTTCTATTGATTTTTTTTTAATGTGATTGGAACTAAGAGAATGATCTCGATCGGTCGGCTCTTTCTTTATCTTGAAACAATCCTCACTCTCCTTTCGTTGCTCTATTTCTTGTTTCCATGAACTCCAAACTCGGATTGTACTGACAAAAGACACTTTGATACTTTAGTGAGAATTCAGTACATTACTTAGGTTTTGTTAATGCTATTTAGTTATAACGGTTTTGGTTGTGTCGATTGATATTGGACCAGATGCCGAATCAGAGTGTCGGTCATATGGATCGTATCAATACAATTTTCTTTCAATTTAGTAATTAAAAATAAGTTATGAATTATTAGAATAAAAAATAGAATTAGGGATAGGAAAGTTGTATTCGCAAGCGTATTTTAAGATGGCTAAAATTTGCTAATATTATTTCTTTTAAGATAAATGAGCTTATGTTAATAAACTTATAAATATTTTCTGATATGTACATCTGGATAAGTTTTAAGATCTATTGTATTGTCAACGTATTCTTACTAAAATGGAGCCATATTACAAATTAACAATTTTATTTATATATTTATATATAAAGTTATTGATTACATTTAATAAATAAAATTGATAATTATATTTTAATTCGAAAATATAAAAAATAATAATTGATGAGAATCTTAAAAGTAATAAACTCAAGAGATATTTTGATAAACTGTATGGTTTGAATTTTATTATTTAATTATCACCGTTTGTTGTATTATTGTTAAAAAAAAACACCGTTTGTTGTAGATTATAATTTTGTTAGATGATTTTCACGAGATTCCCCTTGCAGTATGTGTAGCGTAACTATTCGACAGAAAGTGTTAGCATTTGAACTAGATAGAAGCCTTGGGATGAGAAATAGAAACATTTTATGTAAATAAATAGCTCCAATGCTTATCGGATTCACAAATTAGTATCTTACGACGAAACAAGATGTAGGTCATGATAAAAGACAAAAGGAACTTCGAAACAGACATTTGTTATGTCTTAGAAATGCCATCGAAGCTAACTTTCCTGAGTTTCCCAAAAGAGTTTCCATTAGCATTACAAAATCATACCCAAAGGCAGCTTTAAAATTATTGAGTCTTGAGAAAGAGTAAGATGCAAAACATGCAAAAAAAAAGTGAATTTTATTAGTTGTATAACAAGTTTTAAAAAACCTTCACATTTCCAATCTCCAATAAGCAATTACGAAAAGAAAATATCAACTCTCATTGTAGATGAGAGGCCGAGACCAAATTTACATGTATCAAAGGATTCCTTATACGTTACGTTGGCACGCATGGATACGAATATTTTCTTTAGAGACAAATATATTATAAAGGTCATAGTATTCCTTAAATATCTTTAATATATTTATTTATCTATTGTTAATAAAAGTTAAACATTACAAATCTATATAACTTCACCTTAAAAGAGATGTAAATTTTTTATTTTATTTTAAGGCATTGCCACTCTGTTTAATTCATTATTACAGACTTGAAAAATAGAAGTTTTTACTAGTATTATCAACTCGATTCAACGTATTTAAATCTACAAGAGAAAGTATAAATCACGTATTTAAATCCAGCACACACCACAAATGTTTGAATTTGAAATAAATTTATGAAGAAAATGCGCTCTTCACCAGTTTAGGCGAATATCATAATGAAATTGAATTATCGAACTTGAATATTAAAAGAGTTAGATAGCGGGTCGGTGAGCAACATGATATTACTAGTTGCTTGTGGTCCTCCATGCTTTAATTCATAGAGTATCACAAATCTATATTTCAAATTTTGTTTTTAATAATATTGCTTAATTGTCATGCATGAGTTGTACTCATTTCAATTGCAGTACAGCGAAGAGACTCAGTTGTGGTGGGTTTAATATAATAAGGCAATATATTCATAAAAATACAACTAGTTGAGCTTTTGTTTCTTATTTTTTAATTAGGAGTTGTAAGTAGAGAATACTTGTTTTTACTTATATATAAATTAACATATTTATATAATATAAGCAAAATAGAAAACGTGCTACTTTTAATAAAATATATTTATTTTATCAGTTAATATGAATTTTGATTATAAAGAATTTAAAATTTTAGAATTTTGTTAGAATAATTAGATTACTCAAAATTAAAAAAAATTTATAAAAAAAAGTAAAGGCTCTACCAACTGAGCTAGACGGGCACTCCATGAAATGTTGCATGTTACAAAAATACTGAGTATTCTATACTGTTCTACAGTATCTATACCGTCCTCCCCGTCTCTGATTACCAATCTTGCCTAATGCCCATGGGCGTAGCAGTTGCCGGTATGTGCACTCTTTCTCCAACACTTTCTTCCTTCAAGCACCCCACCCGCCTCTTCTCAGCCTCTGATTTCGCTGCAAAGCTTCGATTTCCTCCTTCAATTCGACTTCGAGCTTCTTCCACTGCCGTCATCAACACCGAAACCAATTCAACAGTAACACTTCTTCTCCCTCCTATGGAATTTCCCTTTGACGCACATCTTAATTTTCTTTAGGCGCTTTTTGTCAAACACTTGCCCGAGGAATGCAATTTTGTGTTTAGGAATCTGTCGTAGTTGAAAAGGAAGTGGGCAATAGCTGCAACTCGTTGGCCTGTCCTGTCTGTTATGATTCCTTGGCATGGAATGGTGGTCCTGGTTTGTCCATGTTAGTCAATTTAATAATCGGTTATTTCCTTCCGCTATACGTGAGAATTTGGTCTCTTCTGCTCTTTTGTATTCATTGTGATAATTTTTTAAAGCAGAGATACGATCAGTGGATCTAGTTTTCAATGTGGCACCTGTCAGAAAACATATGTTGGTAACCAAACGCACATTGATCTCACCGCTACAGGTGGAGCTAAGAGCTATGGCGAAACGATGCCAGCTTCCACAGAGCTTTTCAGGCATTTTAGTTCTCTGTCTTTTTCTTGATATGAAGTTTTTTTTTATTGTTCCTGCTCAATCTTTAGTTGTATTTGATGATCTTAGAGGATGGTTTTGTTTTCCTTTTAGTCATGTTCCTACATTTGATATGTTATTTTCTTCAGTTTTATTAGCGAATTTTGTTACCGCTGAACATAGATATCACATGCATATGAAGATTAGTTTGTTAATAATGGCACTCTGCTGCTTAACTGTATAGTTGTTTTGCTGTCTAAATGCTGTGGAGTCGATTCGCCACTTATATGCATACTGATTGTTTGTTGAATCAGGGTGCCATTGATATCATTTCTCTATGAGAGGGGTTGGCGTCAAACCTTTTCTGTGTGGGGTGGTTTTCCAGGTCCTGAGAAAGAGGTTAACCAAATGTCCCTGTTCCCAATAACAATTCCTTTTTTTTTAAATTTTATTTTGTTAGAAAATATGAAAAATATGTGGTGATATCTTCTTAAGAGTATCTAAGATGATCTCTTAAAATTTATTCTTCTTTTATGTTTATTATTTGTTTTGTTATTTAATTAGGATATTTGTAATTGTAAGGAAATTTGATTAGAATTAGATTTATTAGAATTTATTTTGTAGGCATATCATATCATGTATCAATTTATATAAAATAAACTTTGTTGTATAATTCATACACATGCTTCCATTTGTAAGCAGTATACACAAGATTAAAACTTAATTATTTGTCAATGGAAGCTACACATCCTTCTTTGTGATAAAAATAAGGTTTGTTTAGCTTCTAAAGCTTTGATCGTTTACTTGCTTCAATGAAGAAGCAAAATATATTGAGGCAAGACATTGGGCCTATTGGAGGTGACAACAATGAAGATAATGCCTTCTGTCATGTTTGGTATTGTGTTCTTGAGAAAATCAATCTTAACATCATAATTGGTTTTAATCTCCTTAGATGGTGCAAAGCCTCCACAGCGTAACTTGTACAAAACTCTACAAAAGTCTTGAACCGTTCAATCTATAATGCCATCTGTTCAAAATCTTCTTTTGGGGAGTTTTGTTCAAGGTACACAATGAAAGTTTGGCACCATCTTCTGAGGAGACTAAGAACAGTCAAAATGCATCTCGCTTCCTCACGGAGGTGAGTACGCAATCTGAGTGTCAAAAGCTATCCATATTAGCCAATGTGCCCACTCTTAGCTCGTGGATGTCCAGAGAGATATATCAATCAATTTGTTTTATTTACCTTTGGGTTATTGGTGGAAAGAATATGAATTTGGATATGATGCTGCAAAATATAAGATGAAATTATGAAATACTAATGAATCTGTCTTCTATTGTCTTATTTACTTCTATATTAGAAGAATTATCTTGTTAATGTATGACTTCGTTATGGTTGTTTCCTTTTGATGTGCTTTAACACTTAACCACGCTTTGTACTGAATTTGTCTGCAGTTTGAATTGATGAAGGGTTTCCTAAAGCCAGTATTGGGAGGAAATATAGTTGATGCTAGTTGTGCAAGTGGATTGTTTTCAAGATTATTCGCAAAAAGTGGACTGTTTTCTTTTGTTGTTGCTCTAGACTACTCAGAAAACATGTTACAGCAATGTTACGAATTCATTCAGCAGGATGAGAACTTTCCAAAAGAGTAAAAAGTTTATATTTCTAAATTAATTAGAAATTTTTTTATCTAAATTTTGATTTCATAGCTCTAAGGGATCGATTTAAGCCTTCTTTTTCTTTTATACATATTACAATTATATTTAGTTAATATTTCTCTTTTTAGGAACTTCATCTTGGTTAGAGCAGACATATCTAGGCTTCCCTTTGTTTCTAATTCCGTTGATGCTGTGCATGCTGGCGCAGCTCTCCACTGTTGGCCTTCACCATTGGCAGCTGTAAGTGAATAATTATTCTCCATGTTTGGATTTTGCAGAAAAATGTTTCATTTGTTTAAAATACCTGTGACAGTGGTTTCTGGGAAATTATTTAGCCATGGTATTTGAGTTGTTTACAACGTTTTTATATTAATCTGAAGTAGAAAATGGAATCCCTTAATGGGTATGCAGTGCCGTGTCAACAACGAGAAGAACATATTTCAAAATTTTAATCATGCTAGCTGATTTTAAATATAAGCATTTTCTGCAAGGGATACCTTTATATTATGGATAAATTACTTCAGCTGAGTTATCACTTAGTAGTATTCCTAGTTTAGTCAGATGTCCATGCCTTGCCTCACTCTGCGACTTCACTTTCTTTTTGTGTGATCTTTTAAACAGGTGGCTGAAATAAGTCGTGTTTTACGACCTGGTGGTGTATTTGTCGCAACCACCTACATACTTGATGGTCCTTTGTCTGTTATCCCATTTCGAAGTACATTACGGCAGGTATTAATTTTGAATAATGTTTTTTATACAACATTTTTTCTCGACACTTACTACAGTATTACTTTTTATCTCTGCCTCCCTTACATCAACCATTTTATTCCACACTTCTCTTTGCTGTAAAATAAATCTGTTGTATGATGATAAGTTCTCTAAAATATTTTAGCTTGGAATTTTTGTGTGCAATTGTTGGCGTGCTCCAACTGAATTGATAAACTCAGTAAGAGTAACCAGATTTACTTTGCTTAGTTGTTTTTGTTGCTTTTGTTCTTAATTTGCCAGCTTCAATTCAGTTTCTCAATTATAGGAAGTCTGTATTAATTTAGTTCCTTAATGATATGAAAAGATATCAATCTAGTCTCAGTACTACGCTTCTGCGTGGAAGAAAGAGTGATTTTAATTTCAGATTCCATGACAGGGTTAAAGTATTGTCAACTCAATCTTTCAGACACTAAAATGAATGTTTATTCTATAAAATTTTATCATTTATTTTTATTTCTAAAAGTTTTGAGCAGTGGAATATTTGTTTCACGTTTTTTAGAATATAAGGCAAGCATCTGGGAGCTACATCTTTCTCTCTGAACGTGAACTTGAAGATCTCTGCAGGGCGTGTGGGCTGGTTGGGTTTAAATGCATTAGAAATGGGCTTTTTGTTATGATATCTGCTAGAAAGCCCAGTTAAGGTTTGAGTTTCCCCATGCTCTCTGCTGCCCTGAACACATTTTGCTGAAGCCTGTGTATTTCTTTCCATAATCAAAATTTTCAATTGTAAGCAGACAAAATGGTGTATGTTGATCTGATTAAATTTGTGGTTTGACTTGGTAATATAAATTAGGCTTCACAATAATCAAACCAAGATATGAAGAACCTCACAATAATCAAACCATATTACAGCAGATGGATTATCTGGTAAATCCAGCAAAAGAATTGTTTGTTTTTTATCCGCAAGCAAAAGAATTGTTGCTAGGGATAGTTGATCCACAGCTTCAAACCACATGGGAGCAAAATGCCCAATGTTTTACTGATACTGCTGACATTTGTGTAATTATCCTAGGCAAATTCTCCCACACCTCCATATTTTTTTTTTAAATTCCAACCCAAACCTTCTAAATATATGTTAAGAGTATTTTATATTAGTGGAGAGGGTGTGACATTTTCAAGCGGTGTTGGATGCTTGTGGTGGTTGATTGTGATTGCTTCTGGTGGTGGGTGGTGATGGTGGTGGGTGGTGGTTTAGTGGTTGGAGGTTGGTGGTTGGCAGTAATGAACGTTGGTGGTTGAGATAAATTTTGTGGTGTGTATAGAGTTAGTTTCTGTTCTTTTTTTTAAAAAAAAAAATTCGTGTATACCAGATTATACAATCTAAAACATCCCTTAATGTAATGCCTTAATGTAATGGGAGTTTCTTCCTCCACTCCTACGTTTTTTTCCTGCATTCCCACAATTTTTAAAATTCCGAAACTAACCTTAACCTTTTATTTAATAAAGGGCACCTGTATTTTTTGAATTATGGATTTGTAATCTGGAATGTGTTTTTGAATTATGGATTCTGAAATCTGGAAACAAACTACAGATCTGCAAATCTGGAAGATTACCGGACTTACCGATCTGGAAAATCTACAAATGCACCAATCTGGGAGTTTTGCGGATTCAATATTCTGAAAGACAAAAAACAAAATGTGGATTTCCTATTCAATAAACCTAGCGGACTGCATTGTCTAGAATCACAATATATGTACTGTGGAAATAAAAATCCGCAATAAGAAGGAACTATAAATTCGTAAACCAAAAAAAAAATTACTTACCTTCTTCTCTGAACAGAGAACCACCAAGAGAAACCACCGAACCACCACCAAGTTGTTGGAGACACCACCTAGAGAAATGCCTTTATGTGCCAAGAAATGGAGTAGTGTTGCCGTTGAGAGAGCAATGTAGTCTGTCTATGTACAAAGGAAGAAGAAAGTGTAGAGTGTGAGTGTTGTGTGCATTTTAGGATTTTTAAAAAATATTAGGGATAAGTTTATCTTTGCATAACATTGTAGGGGTGCAGGAAGAAAAATGTAGGAGTGTAGAAAGAAAAACGTAGGGGTTCAAGAAGAATCTGCATAATGTTATATGTATTTCAGATTATACAATTCAAAAATAAATAAACTCATATCCAAAATATCTTCCAAATTGTCCAATTCCTAACCCATTTTAACATTTTCAACTTACAACCTGAAATATACTTAAAAAAAAATGTATTATTCGTAAATAATCTCTACATTTTTTCCCATCACATCATGCACTTCTCTTCTTTTTTTATTTTACATTTTTGTAAAATTTGTTATAAAATCTATTATACAATTAACATCTTTGAAAACTAAAATAAGAGTAGATGACTGACTGGTAACACGTGCCTATAACAAAATTTGTTAAATTATTGGAGCCTCGAAGCTTTGCACATGTATAACTGAAAATATCGGCATGCAAAATAATGAAATTGTGAAATTTTTAAAATTAACCACTTATTTGCATTGAATTTGATATATAGTTGGAAAACATATAATTAAAGTACATTATATAGCCAGTGTACATCTTTTAACTCAGAAACTAGTTTTTGTAGGATTGAGTTATTTTTAAACATAATATCAACATAACCATAGGAAGTGTTTTGTTTAAAATTAAGATTTTATATTCTCAAGAATGTAATTCACAGGAGGAGTATGATCGGAAAATTATTTCTAGATAGAAAAAAAAGTACGTTTTGTTAATTTTTTGTATTTTTAAGACTACTTTTCAAATTTTAAATTAATTAAAATAAAAATTAAAGAAATGATAAGCATAATAATGGAAGTTAAAAAAAACCTCTCATGAGAGTATAATTTACCCAACCTTGTGTATATGAATAAATTTTATACGAGATGTAATTTTGTTATGAATAAACATACTTAGAAATAATTTTTTTTATGACCTTTTAAGAATCATGAGTGCATATTCTCATTTTCATCTCGGAAATATAAAAAATAACATGAAACAAAAATTTTCCTAATTATTAATGCTGGAGCTGTTAGATTATTTTGTTATGAGAGTGTGGAACCATTTACATATGTTTTGTCCAAAAGTGATTATAGTTGCTTATTCTTTCATGGCACGTCATCACCATTGCTATAGAACAGAATTTTCTCCATTCCTCTACCTTCGCATGTGCCATAATCATTCTAAAATGGCTACACTCACATTTCACCATTTCACCATGTCCTCTCAGTGTGTTATCTTCTTATGTTATTATCAATAATAATAATAATAATATATATTTTATGTCTTTATTTTAATTATATTTTAAAATCGTAATATTTAGAAACTCAAAACTATCATTCTATTGCATATTCGAGTAATAATAAAAAATAAAGATAAACCATCCATTAACTAAAATAACTAAACGTTGTTATTCACAATTTGCTCTTCATATTTTCATAAAAATTTGTAATCTATATTAATATTATTTTCATTCAAATTATAATTCACTCGTCAAATATAAAAATAATGATACGTATTTTTGTTGAAACAAAAAAATAAATTAAAATGAACGTAAATATTAAATTTTAATTTATTAAAATAAAATAACATGTGAACACACAAACATTACTGTATATATGTTTCTCCTAATTATAATAATAATATAATTTTTTTATTATAATATATAGTATTTGTATTATTTGGTATAAGTATACATAAATGGGTTTAAAAGGGGTTAGATGTTTAAGATTGGACTTTGATATATATAGCTTCTTATATTATAATAAAAAAAATAAGGATGTAAACTTCAAGCAGAAAGTGTCAATAGAAATTTAAAAGAGAAAAAAATGTGTTTCCTTCCTTTGCGAAAATAATGGAAACGCGTTCCATTCTTTAAACTACCATTTTTTTCTCTATATTTCTTCCACATCTTTCAAAAACAAAAGTCTATATTCTTTTTCATTTTCTTGTTTTTTTATTAGCAAATACTAAATAAATAAATATGAAATCATATTACAAAAAGAAGGTTTAACAAAGAGGACCACAAACTAAACCTACATGACCCAAGATAACTAATATTCTTGTGTCCCATAACCAACATCTTTAGAAAAGTTCCTTCAAAACTCTGCTCCATTAATAACTACATAAATGACCAACTGCTAAGAAGTCTTATTTCAGATATACTTAACTGCCCAACTTTACACAATACATATATATTTCATAGTACAAAAAAACAAAAACTACAACATATATGTATACAATATTCAATCATATTAAGACTATTCAAATGTTTAAACTCCTTAAAAATCTTCTTTAAGGCACAACTTTCACTTAACTCATCCATACACTACAAGAAAATCATGAAATAGAAACCAATTTTTAGAAACCAAAATAATTAGTTGCCATAGTAACTAAATTAGAAACCATTTTAGAAACTAAATAAAAAATTGGTTTCTAAATTAGTTTCTATTATTGTTAATTAGAAATCAATTTAGAAACTATTTAACAATAATAGAAACTAATTTAGAAACCATTTTTTTTAGTTTTTAAAATGGCCTCTAATTTAGTTACTATTGTAACTAATTATTTTGGTCTCTAAAAATTGATTTCTATTTCATGATTGTTTTGTAGTGATAAGAATAATGTCCAAGCCATTGAATTACACAATTTTGCAAGGATGACTAGCATCTTCCACTCACTACAAGAAAAATTCAATTTAGAAACTATTTAACAATAATATAAACTAATTTAGAAACCAATTTTTTTATTTTCTAAAATGACCTCTAATTTAGTTACTATTACAACTAATTATTTTGGTATCTAAAAATTGATTTCTATTTCATGATTTTCTTGTAGTGATATCAAATCACCTTTAAGAAAACTTAAAGATAACGTGAATCAAAGTTAAAAAATTTAATTATAGAGAGATAATAATTTTAAATAAATGAAGAATAAAATTGTTTTGGTTTTTATATATAACTTTTTTTTATTTAAAACATAATTATCATTTTTCATTAACTTTAATTTTATAGTCTAATACTCCTAAAAACAAGTTGTTACAATATTTGTAAATTAATGTTAATCAATATTAGAGACCAAATGGAGTGATTTAAATTTCTAGAGGAATGACAATGAAATACAAATATTTTATAAAAAGACTAAAGAAAAAATTAACAAATTTTATAATGAAATTCTTTTATAGGAACCAAAATCAAAATTCATTAATTTTATGTAATCTAAAAACATATTTTTAAAAATTATATATGATTTTGCTACAACTCTTTAAAAAATGTAATAAATTACTGAACCGCCAATGTGAACGACTTGCACTTAACCCTCCTTTTAACTTGTAGTTACGTGGTCCAACATCTATCTATTCGTATTGCATTATCAATTCATAATAGAGTTAGCAGGTAATAAGGAGCCACGAAAATGGTTGGTAATACTTAGGAAAAACGTTTAAGAAAGAATTAACATAAAATGAAATTTTTAATATATACTTTATTATTGCTTAAATTTATCAATTAAAACTCATAAATTGCACAAATATTTACAATTAATTTATAATTCTAATACGTTTTACATATACATTAAAAATATGTTAATCTCTACAAATAAATTAATTACTTCTAAAGATACATTAAAAACATATAAGATGAACAATATAGTTACATACCATCTTGAAAAATTATCTGAAAATTGTTGAAAAATTCTTTTAAAATAGTAGTTAAAAGTAAAAAAAAAAATTATTATTAATACATTCTATCCATAGTTATTAATAAAAAAAATATTAATTTTTTATCTTACCACTTTAAAACATTCATTAATACCATATAAGTAAATTACATTAATTTAGTGATTTAAAAAAAATATCGTTAGTTTTCCCTCCCTACACATAAAGTGGCATAACTTATAAAGACTTTTAATACTAATACTAATTCAGTTTTTAATCATGAAAATTAAATTAATACCACTTTTAATGAAAAATTGATATTTTTTAAATCAACAAATAACATTTATTTAGTCTTTTATCATATAAAATAACATTATCAATATAAGAAAATCATTAAATAGAAACTAATCTTAGAAACAAAAAATAATTAGTTGCTATATTAACTAAATTAGAGACTATTTTAGAGACTATTTTTTTATTTCTAAATTAGTTTCTAAATTAGTATCTAATTAGCTACCAAAGCTTTTGCTACCAAATTTAGATTCTAATGAAGAAGACTCACAAATTCATTACTTTGAATTTATAAGTTAGAGGTGGTGTTCTGATCTTATATATGGGTTAATTGATAACACATTCATGCTGAATATTCTTAAATATCTATTTCAAGAACTCTAACATAGTTGATTTTGAATGTTAATATAATAATTAGGGCTAATTGAATTGAATTTGACAAGTGGTTGTGATGTTATTACTTTTATACTTGAACTTGAATTTAACTCGTAAAATTAAATGATATTAGGTGCAAAATATGCTATAAATATGTTTTTTGTCAAGACGGTTAAATCTGTTTACATAATACTTAAAGAGGAAGTTCAGGGGGATGAGGTAGCTACATATGAATGTTTTTGGAGGATAAAAGCACTACCATTATCTCATTTCGCAGCATGGAGGGTCATGGAAGATAAGATTGCATCTAAAGAGAATCTAGAGAGAAAGGGGATAAGTTCGAGAAGCAATATGTGTAGTCTACATGGGGAGGTAGAGGAAACAACGTCATATCTTTTTTGTACATAGAGTAACTTGGCAGGTGTGGTCTAAATCTTATGAGAAGGTGAGGTTGCCTTGTCATACAGAAGTCGTGCCAAGTTGGCACGACTTCTGCCACGTCATATTTTTTTTTTAAATTTTATTGTTTATATATTGGATAGTAAGTTATGTAATGTTAAAAATTAATTTGATACATAATTTTTTAAGAGTGTTAGTTTTAAGGAACAAAAAATTGGATAATTGTGTATGTATCATGTTTGACAGTAATGTAATACAATAACTTGATTATTTGATTAATTAAAAAATGAAGAAAATTGTTATTGAATTTGGAAATAAATAGATAAATGAAAAATTATTATATTTGGAAAATAAA
>Ga0123342_1001693_pt1 | contig 37102 bp, 15 predicted proteins | sample Turbeawhitnodule_FD_89960 | JGI IMG/M metagenome (GOLD analysis project Ga0123342, IMG submission 89960) | Root nodule microbial communities of legume samples collected from Mexico - Turtle bean Mexico white nodule | ecosystem: Host-associated > Plants > Roots > Nodule | place: Mexico: Nepantla...
ATATATAATATATAATATATATATATATATATATATATATATATATATATATATATATATATATATTTTAAGTATTACAACCGCTCACATTTTCTTAAAATATTTTTTATAAACTTCTCAATTATTCAGTGTGTAAATTATTTTCATATTAAAAACAAAATGCATTAATTATAATGATAAAGACTTCTCAACTATTCATTAAACTATAACATATAGATTACCTATCCAATTTCAAAACACATTACCTAATTGTTGAAATAAAATATTGATTACAAAAAGACTTGTTTAATATTCATTAAAGAATAACGCTTAGATAATGATATTTTTTTTTCAAACAATATGAAGTAAAAATAAACAATTCTAAGTAAAATGTGAAGTTTCTCTAATATGGGGAGATTTTTTTATTTTTACATCTAGCTACTATTTTTAACTTTAATTATTTTTTAATTTACAATTTTTTTAATATTATACTTTGAAAAGTAAATCATAAATAGAATAAATCAACGCATGAATTTTAATACTTTCAATTATAAAAATATTTTTAATTATAAAAATATCTTTTTCATTTTGACTTCAATTATTTTCAAAATTAAAAACAGAAAAAAGTGAAAATAAAATATTTTTATTTAATTTTTATATGTGATATTTTCTTTGATAAATATCCTAAATGACTTGATGATGATCAATAAATGAATACACAAGTTTTAAAATCGTTAATGTACAATCCCCCCCTACTATATATATACTAATTAAACAAATACTTTAAAAAGTGTACATACAAAATCAATTAGGCAGTAAAAGCCACAATAAGTTTTACAATATTTTCCACACTTTATTTCATGTATATATATTAGTCAAAACTTATTGAACGTCTATTACAATTTATTTGTTTTGCTTCATATTCTTCTAAGAAGATATTAATATTTCCTTTTACTTTTATATTGTATTAACGTCTATTAAATCTAAATTTTAATTTTTTATAAATAAAAGTTTTTATGTTAAATAATACTATGTAACTTGACATGTCAGATATGCTGACATATCATGTAACAACAATAATTTATCATCACATAAAAAAATATTAAAAAAAATAAAAAATGGAGAGATTAGATTAAAGTAATAAAAATATTGTTTATCACAAAGTTAAAAAAAACTAATAAATTTAGAAAAATAAGTATTTACTGTTCGAAAACTTAAAAAAGAAAAATAACTAAATAAGGGACAATATGACAATAATTTTGAACTAAAATAATATTACAGTTCACTAATGTTTACGTGCTTTTACCGTTATATATCTAGTCCTCACTAATGTTATGTTTAGATTAATGTGACTAAAAAACTTTATAAAATTATGTTATATTAAACATTACTAATAAGTCTTTAGATACTTTTTTTAAAGAGTATATTTAAATTCTCTTTAAATAGTGAATAATAATGTTAGAATAATTGAAAAAAAATAAATATTTAATATATATATATATATATTGAATTGGAAACGAGGATAAAACTCAAGTATTCATGCAAATATAATACATTTAAATCATTTTAAAAAGTTGTGATTCTTAAATTTGATTTAGAAATGAAATAACAAAATTTAAACGCAATTAATTTCATATATTAGAATATTTAAATTATTATTCAAAATAATTAAATTATTAAAAAAACTAATTAATATATAAAAGTAAATAGATTAATTAATTTATACTTAACATCAAATTATAAACGACGTAATACAAACGTAATAAATAAAATAAATTATTGACGTCTAAATTTTAGGGTATTTATCCATTGAAACCTTTGCAAACTGGCCAAACAATTTATTCAAAGTGACCTCATCTTGAGCTATAGGGTACGTAATGCAAAACCAAATAATTGAAAACGTTATTTCTCCATTATTATTACTTTTTCATTCTAAATATGAAAAATCTCAAAGTAAAGCATATTCTAATAGCACTAGCCATTTCACCATCTTTACTTTCGTTTCGTTTTTCAATCAAATGTTTCACATTATTGTGAGAATGATGTGTTGGAGATTCACATAGACTAGAGATGAAGACATTTCATTCTATATAAATGGGGTGCAAACCTCAACCCTATGAGCCGATTTTATGGGATTAAGTTAGGCTTAAAGTTTACTTCGTAATATGGTATCAAAGCTATTTCAAACATATCCTAACGAGTATTTGTTGGGCTTATCAGGCCACCCGCTATCGGACCACCCGTGACACCCGCTATCGGGATCCCACATCGACTAGAGATGAAGACATTTCATTGTATATAAGTGACGAGTGTTTATGTTGGACCTAACCTCATGAACCGGTTTTATAAGATTGAGTTAGGTTTAAAATCCATTTTGTAATATGATGCGTAAGTATCCATTGTAAACAGCTGCTGCTAACCAATGTCAGCTTGTGTAGAAGTGCGTATAAATATAGTAGTAAAAACATTAGGCAAATGAAAACTATAACACCATAATACTAGAGGTTATGAATTCATATGAATCATCTCTACAACTAGCATAACAATAGAAGTGCATATACATGATACAAGCAGGGATTGCAACCTTAAAAAATAGTTAAATACTGTTAAAATACAATATTCTATTCAAGCAAGCAGAAGAAGAGAATCAATCAGACAAGGACTGATAAAAGATGCAACTAGACTCTAGCTTTTGGCACTGCCAGATTGAGCAAATTGTTCAAACAATCTATCACCTCAAATTCAGGGTTGGCTTCTTATTCTTCTTCTGTTTTGACAAAATATGAGAGAATCGCGCAAATCCAAATTTATTATTTCTCTTGGTAGAAAACAACTTATGGCCAGTTCCTTTCTCAACTTGTCTATCAATTGGTGGATCAGTGTTTTGTTTACCAAGCATCTGACCCAGAGACACATTCTGTTGCATTGAGATTTTTTCTCCGGCTTCAAACCCTTGTGGTTGAAGCAGCTTCCTGCTAAGTATTTGTCCTATTGATAGGGTTGACTTTAGAACGGGCTTGGCATCATCGTTTACCAGATGGAATCCATTGACATCGAGTAACCGAGGATCTCTCCAATGATGAGATGAACAAGAGTTTTTGAACTTGGTGGAGTTTTGTATAGAACGTCTTTTGTGACCCTCAGAGCGCCAATTCCTTAAAGCCTCTTCAACCGCTACCTTGTCTCTATTTGCAGCTTCTACCCTTTCCAGAGCTTCTTCAAGGGCCTTCTTGCTGGTTTTAACTTCCTCTGTAGCTTCTTCTACCCTTTTCAAAATGTCCATGTTTGACAAATTTGTTTCATCAACTTCAAGCATTGCATTTGCAACTCTCTTCCTAGATTGTTCCTCTGCATCTTGGGCTTTGCATGTCAGAGCGGTATACTCTTCAAATGAAAGAGTAATCTGATTTCCAGGTAAACTCTCGCTCTCATGATTAGATAATGCGTTAATTTCTGCAAGGGCAAAAGCTTCTGCAGCTCTAGCAGCTTCTTTCATTTTTCTGGCTGCAACCAATCTGATTTCAGCAGTTCTTATCATGGTTTTGGTCTGTTCAATCTCAGACATGGTTCTCATAACTTCTGCTTTTGCAGATTCTCCCATTATTTTGAAATTCTCAGCCTCAGAACTCAATCGCTGGAGCTCTGTAGTAATAACTGAAGGATCATCTGAAGCATCTTTAATTTCAGTCCCTTTTGCTATTTGAAGCCTTAATCTGGTATTGTTTAGCTCTTCCTCGAGAGAAGATATTTTAGAAGTATTTTGAGCTAACCTCTCGCGTGTTTTCTCAAGTGAGATTCTTTCCTTCTCTAACTTCTTATTAAGCGATTCAACAGAAGTCCGGACATCAGCCAGGTCAATAGTAGTTCTGGTTAAATTCAACTTGGCCTGCTTCAATTCCTGCAGTATTAAACCCGGTGTAGATGAAAGTTGAGCAGCAAAACCTTGGTTGGAAGGTTGAAGAACATTCAATTGACTCATTTGGTTTTCCTTTTCTTCATTCTCTTCAACAACTGATTTTCTATCACACTCGCCAAGCTGAAGATTCAAATTCACTTTAGACTGTTCCTTCTGTATCTTTGATTTCAATTCTTCAACAAGCTTTTTGGTACTTTCCAATTCTTTCAACACATCAAGAGTTTCCCTTTCTTTCAAGATCAGTTCTTTCTCCAATACCGAAGCCTGCTCCTCCAACTTTTCAGCACTGAGCTCTACTGTGTGCTGCTGCTAACCAAAGAAGAGGGGATAAGGAGAAACTTACAATTTAGCTCAACCAAATACTGGAAAAGGAAATTTAATGCAAAATCCAATATTAACAAATAAAGTAAGTATAATGCCAAGGACAAAATGCAGATACAAATCCGTAAGTGCTCTTGGTGTTCTCTGATCAAAATAGAAGTTTCAATTTAGTAATCCGCATAATAAAGGTTTAGGTTAAACATCAACACAAGTTACTGAAGTGAAACTTCAATCCTAATTGGCCAACAACACCAGAAGCACTTGATGTATTTAAATTTTGTCCATAAAACACCAAGAGTTTTATTACAATTTACCAATCAAGAAATTAATACAAAGATAGCCTTTTTATCCTTTTTTTCGTAGATTTTGACAGCATTCTCCACAAATGACTTAAACTACAGTTCATGGGATCCAATCCTCATACAACAGAAATATAACAAGGAAGGAGAGAGGGAAGGGAAAATGAGGACCCTAAATCCCTCCCCTCCAATTATGACTTTTCTTCCAAAAAACATTATGCTTTTATTTTTCCAGTTCCTCCCCTCACTCGGAACTAAACCGTAACTCCAAGGTGCTAAATTGCAATTACAGTCATGGTTTTGTCCCAATCCATGACATTACCGAAAACTAAAAACAAATAAACCTAATGCAGCTACATTTATAACCAGAGACCCCAGAAAGCCTTGAAATTGTGCCACAATAGCAGCTGCAACTACAAATCATTTTTAAAACCTTGAAAGAGTCTCTAAATATTTCTAAACCTTGAACAAGGTTTTAAAAAGCAGTCCACAGCCACAATTTTGGCCGCAATGTCAAGGTTTTTTAAGTTTCCGACCACAATTGTAGCCGCAATTTCCTGCAATACCAAGACACAACAAAAATAGACTGCGACCACAATTTGAAACCTTAATCTTGAAAGAGTCCCTAACTCTTCGGACAGCAGAGAAACAACCTATAATCACAACAAAAACAAATTTTTCGACATCATACAATAAAGAAACAGCACAAATGGGTCCATACACCGAACATATCACGACTTACCACACGAACAACAAACAAAAAACAAAAGAACCCCATTTCTCCCACTCCACACAAGTAAAACAACAGAGACACCCATCAAAATTTCATCCACAAAGATACCCCCTTTTCCACTGAAAAGGGGGAGGAGCAAACCAAAACAACGAAATGGCAGCATTTCAGCTAGTGTGGTGTTATACGTAGCAATGCCGCAACTCAATTAGAGAGAGAGAGAGAGAGAGAGAGAGAGAGAGAGAGAGAGAGAGAGGGAGGGAGTACCTCAGAATGAGAAGGCACACACGTAATAATCTTACTGTGAAGGGGTTTCCAGTAACCAATACCCCCAAACATTGTGACCGCATCCTTCACCGATTCAAAGGGTGCTGAAGTATCAACCTCCGTTCTGAAACTCTTCTTCTCCGAACTCTGTTCACCTTGATTCGTAGTCGTTTCGGCCACGTCAGCACCTCTCATTTCCATGGCCACCAGCACAAACAAACGGAAACAAGCAAAAGCAAAGCAGCACAAACACACCCTCGTTCGTCCTTGCTAGAATTTGTAGCACGCGACAAAAGAACACAAAGTGTAAAACAGAGGTAGAAGGAAAGCGACAAGAAACTAAGTTTAGTGTTTGTGTTGCGTTTTAGTACACAAGATGTTGTCGTGTCGCGGTCAAGTGCTTGGGAACGGACAGGTGAATCAGAGTGGGAGGGAGAAAATCAGAAAAAAAGTTCAAGTGAACGTTTCACATTGAATTTCCCAAAATACCCATAACAGCAATGGGTGATTTGATTATTGAGACAAAACGGTAACTTTCTTTACTCACTACTTTAAATTTAAATGAATATAATACATAAAAAAAACATATTTATTTTAAATTAGTGCACATTGAAACATTGTTATATTTGTGTGTTCATGTTATTTATACTTACTAACAAAAATCTAGCCGTTGACATAACTGTTCTCATATAGCTTCTTATCTATGAACAAAATTAATATAACTTTTCACTCGATAGGAATATCTTGGGTTAATTATATTATTTTATTTATTATTTATTTATTTTATTCAATTCAACTTTTTATTTTTACCACACGATCACTTCTTATCTATTTGTAGTAAAATTATAAAGGAATTATTAATTATAAAGAAATTATTTATTATTTAAATTTAAATTTAAATATGATACCATTTATAATTGTTTTTTTATTGGATCTCTTATTCTATGTCATTAGTATTCTTTATCTTTTCGGTGGTGTCAACACTTAATAAATTTTAGTTATTGGTTTTTATGGGATAATGTTAGTAGATTTTTGAATACTAAAGTTATTATTTAATATTTATTAATTAGAAGTGATAAATATAAATATGTAAATTGACTTAATATTAGTCAACCTATAGATATGTATTTGATTCTCTTGATAATGAAGTTAAATTAAAATAATTATCACATCCAATATTTATATTAATCTAAATTTAGTACAAACATAGAACTGAACAGTTGAAGAGTTGAACGGTAACTAACATAGAAGTGCATGTTTACTTTTTAGTTGAATTTGATTTTGAAAATTTTGACGTTGCAACTTTTTAAAGCTTCCGTGCTTTTCAAAATTAGACTACGCTGCTTTCATTGTTAAATTAAAAATTGGTATTCAAATTGTTGTAGTCAACGCTGAGTGGCAATTCTAAAAGTTGACTTTTTTCATTTTTTTTAGTTGAGCCTATATTTAAGAAACATTGTTGTTTTAATTAAATATATTTGGAGTTAATTAGTCCACAAGAATTCAGTTTGGTGAGTGATGGTTTTTGTTTTTATTTAATTGGTATCTATTAATTGATAAATGTGTATTCGGATTTGGTATTCTTTTTTTTTTTCTCAAACCAAAACATGAACGAATGATTTATGGTGATATTGACTTTATCAAAATATAAACTAGATGTTGGAAAAAATTTGCATTTTTTTAGATTTAATCTTAGTTAATGTAATTTGTCCAATTAAACTTAGTTGGGTAAATTGGTTCGTAAGTTTTGAAAAATATCTTTTTGTTAAAATTGTAGTAGGGTAAATTGATTAAAAGCATTATTTTTCTACAACAATTCTTAGGCTTATTATGTTCATTGCTTTGACGATGAATTACAATTTGCTTTTGTTGTTGTCTAAAAAGACACTGTTTTAGTTCATTTTAAAAAAAAAATAAAAAATTGGTTTCCATCGTTAATATTGTGCGTTCCTTTTGTAAACACCATTACAAACTAGAATTAATTAGATAAAATACTTAATTATTTAAAAATTGAGAACTCTAAATTGGTAAAGGAAAAACTTAAATTTGTATTTAAATTAGAAATAGAGATATAATATGATGTAAATTCTAATACAATTTGTTTAATTTTCCTAAACGGAATAGTTGATGGATCAAATAATTCTTAGGAGGAGAATAATAATGTTAGCTATTATTTCACTTCATTTAATTTCAATTTGATTTTATATCCAATGAAAGAAAATATAAAATTTGTTTATTTTTGTAAAATTTTACGGAAAGAGTCTTTGTTACTTGTCCTTTCTACTAAAGTTCTGATTTAGTAGTTAAGAGATTATGGCCTATATTGAACATTTTTTTTTGACATTAGTGTATTTACAAGTACAAATTAATATAATTTTATTAATATTAAATTTTAAGTATATAAATATAATTAACTAATTTGAGTCCTCAAATTAATTTATCAAGCTCAACTATAACTCATAATGGAGAAAGATAGGAATACAATAATATTTTATCTTCACTTTTTTTTTTTTTACATTTTTTCAATTTAACTTTTCAACTTGTAGTGACATAAATTTTTAATTATGTATAATTATTCAACATCAATTAAACATGTTTATAAGAATAATATTGCCAAGTATAATATTTTTAGCCTAGATATATGATTCGTGATGATATAATTGTGTTAATTGAAACAAACTTCCCTAAGTATTATTGATTATATCTAAAAGAACAAAATAGCTGCACATTAACTTTTTTTCCTCAGTGAATAATGTGTAATTATTGTAATTGATTGTGGATATATTTGGGCAAATTTCTTAATAAATTTTAGAAAAGAAAGATACGAACGAAAAAAAAAAGTGAAATTGACTTGTTTGTACTTTCGTGTGAGTTTATAATAACATGAGTTTATGGAATCCCACATTTTTTACATTTGTACCCAATCAATTCTAAACTGCATCTAATTAATTTTTAAAAATTCAAAATTGGAAATTTTAAATTAAAAATACATTTCAGAAATCTAGAATAAATTTTTTATGTTACAAAAATGAAATTTCAGATTGAGAAACTAAAATCTCATTCTAGTAAACATATTAAAAAGGATTTTAGAAAACAAAAATCTGAAAACATATTCCAAAAAATTGTTTAAAAAACTTTTATAAAAAAGTGTTACAGAAACTCAAATCCAAAAATTATCTCAAAATACTAAATTCATAATACATTTTTACAGTCACTTCTCACTGCAACAAATTTTATTGGATGGATGAAGTAATTGGTAACAAGAGTCCAGTCAAAATAAAAATAAAAAATATAGTAAAATGATTACAAAAATAAATATTTATTGTTTCAACAAATTTTTCATAGTATAACTCACATTGTTACCAAATATGTACTAAATAGTTGTGTTGATTATAGGTTTATTTTGACAAAGTGACAAACACAAATAACAAAAGTGATAAATAAAATTATTTACGTGTGAACTTGTATGTTATTTGGATTATTCAAATATAATTTATAAATTGGAAAATTAAACTACAAAAATAATTAATCCATCACAATTATCCAAGTCTTAATAGGATAATCAAAAGAACTTTATCTTGATTACAATATTAATTACTTGAATTTGAGTAATTCAACTAATTGCACTAAGGAAAAGAATTTTAACAATAATTAAATGTGTTTACCCTATCTTATGTATAAAAGTAATTATTAAAATAAAAATAATTATTTATTTTGATAGTTTGTAATTTAAAGGAGTTTTCCAATTACAACTTACATTATAAAGTTACATAATTTGTTCAATTATTCAATCAAAACAATTCATAATTGAATAAAAAGAAACTTAATTACATGAAATAGTGACACCAAATCTAAATGGAAGAAAATTTACTTTTTCATAGTTTTGGACTAAAAATCAATGGAAGAATAATATAACCTAGATATCATTAACATTTTGTGCCTTTAGAAACATGAGAAAATAAGGATCCAATATATTTAGATTGAACTCATAATTTTTATATCCTCTTAAAATTTGTTACACTTCTTCCATGTTTTCGCTATCATTCATTCTAAGAAAAACATTAAATAAAAACTAATTTTATACACCAAAATAATTAGTTACTATTTAACTAAAATAGAGACCATTTTATCAACTAAAAAAATTAATAATATCTAAAGTAGTTTATATTATTAATAAAAAAATATAAATAGTTTCTAAATTAGTATCGGATCATTAGATACCAATGCTTTAGTTACTTACTATTTCATATTCTAAATTAGTCTCTATTAGTCTTTTATAAACTAATTTAGAAACTAAAATATTAATAGTTAAAACTTTGGTAGCTAATTTAGATACTAATTTAGAAATCATTTTATAAATTTTTATTAATAATAGAAATCACTTTAGATACCAATAATTTTTTAGTTTTTAAAATAGTATCCAATTTAGTCAATACATTAACAAATTATTTTTTGTCTCTAAATTTTGTTGTTATTTAGTGATTTTCTTGTGTGATTTGCCGTATAAGAATTTCAAATAAAAAACATTGAAGAAGAAGATCTACACATGAAATGCAAAGCCGAATTGCATCAAGAACTAAAACTATAATACAATTTATTAGGTAAGTTCACAAAAATAAACACGTTAAACACTAGGTGGTCTAGTGAACACAAAATAACAAGTAAAGAAAGACAAGGAGACTACGAGAAATGAAGATGATCTCAAAAAACCTTCTTGATGAACATATACAAGAACAAGCAAATGTGACTATAAAGAATTTAGAGCACACACTCAAATAGAAAAGAATGAATTATGATCAACATGAATTACACTAGCACATTAATTCAACTCTCAATAAGTTAGACATTCCCATTTATATTTAAACTTATTACAATTGTAACAAACTACATATCAACATAATAAAAAACTTAATTAACTAAACAAAATGATTGTGACTTGGTCCATCTGGCCTACGCCATGGGACAATTGATGCACCTTGCAACAATTTTCTCCTTAGTAATTGTCTCACTTGGAATCAAATTCTTTGATTATGACTTGACTTACCAGAAAACAAGTTTCACATTGGAAATTTTTTCCTTTGGTGCTTATTGTTCATGTTATAAAAGATGCACAATGTTTCCTTAGTAGGACATACCAAAATCTCTTCATTTACTTTCATGTTGCTTCTATGCTTGAGAGAAAAATTAAGAGAGGAAATTAATTTCTCCTTTAAGATTCTTCTTGTAGTTGGTTTTCCTATTTCCAGGAGAAGGTGTCATTGTTTTCTCCTTGGAGTTAAAGAGAAAGGTACTGTAATTTTCTTTTTGTAAGTAAATTACATTATTGTCTATTATTTGTTTTATTAATATTTTCATCTTTCATTTTAGTTGAGTTTTTATGGTGTTACTTCGGTACCCAACAATGGTATCAAAGTCTGGTTCCTAATTGTATTCTATTGTTATTCTCACTAGAATAGTACTATAGAAAAAATCAAGTACGGTCTATGATTACAACTAGTATGACCTTTCACATAAAAAAGGAAGTTATTTTTATTACAGGATATAAAGTGTGGTAGTGTGAAAAGTGCATGTATAGAAAAGTGTTGACAAGGAGAAACTTGATATTTAAGTGTGTCTATTGGTGATCCACCTTTTTTTCTAGGAACTAAACTAGTGTATTGATTCACGGTCTATAGTATTTGTTCTAGCAGATAGTACTATTCAAAATGAGAAGTACTTAAGTCGGTTTTAAAGCCATGACAACAAACTCTGAGATACAAAACTTCAATAAGAATAATTTCTCATTGTGGAAATTGAAGATGAAGGATATTTTGAGAAAGGACAATTATGCAGATGTAATTGAAGACAAACCTCTAGACATAACAGATCAAATATGGAAATAAATTAATGAGAATTCTATAGCAATTTTGCACTTAATTAGCAATGACAAATGTGGTTTTAGCCAGCATTGTGGAGAAAACTATTGTGAAGAAGATTTGGAACACTCTCATCAAATTGTACGAGGTTAAGTCACTTCACACAAGAATATTCTTGAAAAAGAAACTTTATACTCTTCGAATGAGTGAGTTCACATCAATGATGAACCACATCAACAATCAAAATACGTTATTTGACCAACTTTCAATGGAAAATTTCAACATAATTTAAAATGAACATGTGAAGCTTCTACTTCAGAGTTTACTTGATTCGTCTGATCAACTCATCATCAATATAACAAATAAAAATATTGATTGACACTTACACTTTGAGAATGTTGCAGAGTTATTCTTTAAGAAGAATAGCAAAAAAAGGAATGTAAAAAGAATGGAAAGTTCAAAGTAAGCAGAGGCTTTGATGATGATGAGAGGTAGATCAATAAAATGTGGCTCTAGTGGGAGTCAAGCTCATGGTATATCAAAGCTTCAAAGTAAGATGCATGGAAAGAGAGGAAATGTAAAGAAATATTATTGGCATAGGAAGAATGGAGGAAAGAACTTTGAAGCATCAACTTGACAAGGTTGTGTTGCAAGTACCTTAGAAGACAAAGATATTTTGGTAAGCAAAGCATAGATGGATAGTTGATTTAGGTGCAACTTGGTACATGACTTCATATCGAGATGAGTTTTTCACCTGTGAACCTATCTGAGATGAATCAATCTTCATGGGAAATTATCATTCCTTAGAGATTGCTGGAGTCGATACTATCAAAACAAAAATGTATGATGGTACTATTCGTACAATTCAAGGGGTGCGACATGTAAAGAACTTGAAAAAGAATTTATTGTCTATTGGACAATTATATAACCTCGGGTGTATTATCCATACTAAAGGTGAAATCTTAAAGATGGTGAGCGGGAATCTAGTAATAATGAAAGTAAAGAAGATCATGCAATTTTGTATGTGTTTTTGGGAGATGCATTGGAAGAAGCGAATGCAACAATTGCATCGATAATTTAAGAAGAAATATTAATGATGTGGCATCGTAGACTTTGTCATATGTCAAAGCGAGGTCTGGAAATTCTTGCGAAAGGTAATCTCTTACCCAGGCTGAAAGAGGTTGATTTACCTTTATGTGAGCATTGTGTGATAAGCAAACAACATAGATTAAAGTTTGCTAGAGTGACTACCAAAAGCAAATACATATTAGACTTGATTCATTCTGATGTGTGGGAATCATCGGTATTATCCCTCGGAGGAGCAAAATATTTTGTATCATTCATTAATGATTACTCTAGAAGATTGTGGGTGTAAACGATAAAGAGAAAGTAAGATGTGTTTTCATTATTTAGGAAAATCAAAACATGAGTAGAACTTGAAATTGGGAAAATAATTAAGTGCTTGAGGACAAATAATGGAGGAGAATATGTAGATGAAGTTTTTTTTAGCATTGTGCAAGCTAAAGGGTATTATGAGAATTTTTTTTTCCACATACAACTCAACAGAATTGTGTAGAACAAAACTTTGTTGGATAAAATAAGAGCTATGTTGAGTACAACCAGAGTGGCTAAGTCTTTCTAGGCAAAAATAGTTAAAACTGCTTGTCATGTGATAAATCAATCACCATCAACAACGATAGGTTTGAAGATAATGGAGATTTGAAATGGTAGACCGATTGATTATTCTTCCTTACATGTATTTGGTTGTCTTGTATACGTGATGTACAACTCCTAAAAAAGAAGAAAGTTGGATCCAAAATCTTGGAAATGCATATTCTTGGACTATGCTGATAATGTAAAATGGTATCATTTGTGGAATCCAACTCTGCACAAGGTTGTTATTAGTAGGGATGTAGTTTTTTGTAGAAAATGAATTGCAAAATAACCAAACAAATGACAACTTTACAAAGGGAACTACAATAGTAGTGATAGAGAAAAAACTTTCGAATAATTCTTTTGAGTTAGACTAGGATCATGAAGAACAAGAGCCAAATGAAGTCAGTAATGGAGGGCATGAACATGAGAAAATGTTAAAGCATCTTAGCACTCATAATATGTTACGAAAAAACATGATGTATATTGTCTTCTAAATGAAGAAAGAGAGCCTTCAACTTTCCAAGAGGTTGTGAGTGGTTTAGATGCTTCATTGTGGATGATAATGATGCAAGAAGAAGTAGAAGCCCTTGACCAAAACAAGACATGGAAGATCTTTGAAGTTCCAAAGGTCATAAAGCCATTGGTTAGAAAGAAGGCATTAACTTCAATGATGAGATGATCTCTCTAATTATTAGATTGACAACAATTAGAGCTGTTTTATCCTCGTGCGCTGCATTTGATTTGCATATTGAGCAATCAGATGTAAAAACTAATTTTCTTCATGGAGAACTTGAAGAGGAAATATATATGCTCAAACTAGAAGGCTTTAAAAAACAAGAAAACTTGGTTTATAGGTTGACCAAATCTGTATACATTCTAAAATAGGCGCCTAGGTGTTGATACAAGAGATTTGATTCCTTTATTAGTAGCCTTGGTTACAACAGATTAAGTTTAAACCATTATACTTATTACAATAGGTTTTATGAGAATGATTTTATCATCTTATTATTGTATGTGGATGACATGTTGGTGTAGGCCCCAACAAAGCTCGAATCCTAGAATTGAAGGCACAATTGGCTAGGGAGTTCGATATGAAGGATTAGGACCAACAACTAAGATTTTAGGGATGCAAATTCATCGAGACAGAAAGGATAGGAAGATCTGCCTTTCTTAAAAGAATTACTTACTAAAAACATTGTGGCGCTTCAAAATCCAAGATTGTAAGACAAATTATACCCCATTTCCTACCCATTGTAAGTCATTCTCAAGTATGAGTCCTAGCAATGAAGCATAAAGGATGGAAATGTCTCGAGTACCGTATGCATTAATAATGGTAAACCTTATGTATGTTATGATTTGTACAATATTAGACATTGCACAAGCAGTGGGATTTGCTAGTATATCCATGGAAAATTCAGGTGGAAGGCATTTGAGTGTTATTAAGAAGATCCATAGATACATCAAAGGAACCTTAGGTGTTGCATTATGTTTCAAAAGATTAGAATTAGTCTATAAAGGCTATGTTAGTTATGATTTTACAGGTGATCTTGATAACATGGGATCTACTATTGGTTATGTGTTTACAAGGAAGCTACTTGGATTCAAAGATTAATGGAGGAACTTAGGCATAAGCAACAAAAACTTGTTGTATATTATGACCATTAGAGTGTCTTGCACATTGCAAAGAATTCTGCCTTTCATTCCGGGACAAAGCACATATGTACGCACTACCATTTTTTTTCGAGAAGAAGTAGGAGAAATAAGTGTGGATTTACAAAAGATTCAACACCAATGAAAACTAGCAGATGTTATGACAAAGTCGGTTAACATTGACAAATTTATGTGGGTTTTATCTTACTATGACCTGTCAGGAAAATAAGCAACATGATGGTAAATAATAAAGTATGGTGTGAAAATTTGATTAATTTCATCAAAATCTTCAAGTGGTAAAATGTGAGAAGAGAAGTCTCACATATGGGATAATTTACTTTAGTTGTTACTTTTCATGTTATAAAATGAGCATATTGTCTCCTTAGTATGCGATAAGTGTCATATTTCAGTAATGTTTCATATTAAAAGACAATCACTTATGAATATTTATTGATAAAATAACTATAATTTAACCCATAATTTATGAATTCAAACATTTTTACATATTTTGGAATTATAATATGAATAAGAATGATTTATTCCCAAATTTATGTTAATTTCAGGATTCTATGGAAAAATGTAGATGAAATGGCTAAAGGAGAATAAACAATATGAAAAGGAAAAGCTGGAATGCTAAAAAAACTCACCCAAACTTGCCTGAGCTAGAAGCACTCCAGAGGAACTCACCCAAGCGAGTCCAATCTCACCCACGCGAGATCACTCCAGAGAGGTTGGGCTTTTTCTCGTCCAACTCGCCCAAGCAAGTTGGAGCTCGACTAGGCGTGAAGTCACATAGCCTAAGGCCAATTAGGTTAAATATAAGACGTGAGGCATAACCTTAAACATCATTGGGAGAATAGAAAACCGTAGAGGAGGCAGTTGTCAAGGAGAAACATCATGAATTTTCTTTTCTTGCTTTTCATGCTTGTAATGGCCAACATGAGTGACTAATTCTATCATTTGGGATTGTGAGTAATATGTTCAAACTCATTGATGTGATATTTAAACATAATAGTTTGTTCTTGATTGATGATGGTATTGTCATTTTATTCGTAATGTTTGTTTTATCATGATTTTGATCCTTAGATTTAACTGAAAAGTACTTTTAAGCATCTGACCTAAATGATAATGCTTAACATATTTGAATGTTAGGAATGAATTTGAAATGTTAATTGCTATCAACATCTGCTCGTAACAATAAGGATTTTTTTTATAAATATGCGAATAATCGATATTTAGGAGACTATCTTAATAATTTTATATGCGAGGAATCGATATTCATTTATATGAGCATCAATATCAATCAAAGATAGAATATTACATGTTTTTCAAAATACAAAAGAGTGAGAAGGATGAACTCCAATATCAATTTTCCCAATAGAATCAAACAACTCTTTAATTTGCTTTATTTACATTCTTGCAATCTTATACACAACAAACATCCAACAAACTTTTACTTATTGTTTTCTATTTAGTGAATTTTATACTTGAGAATTCAACTGTTCCTTGTGAGTTCAATATCTGTCCTTAGAAACAATCAGGTTTAGAGTTACTCATATTTTTAGTGAAGGGAATGCGTGTGCTAATAAGTTGGTTAATTTAGAATTTATCCATAAAGAATCATTTCATTGGTATAATATGTTTCCATCTACTCTGTTCTTAGAATTCTTTATGAATAAGTATAGTCTACCTATGTATCATTTTTTTAACATATGAGTTTTGGTCTAGTTTCCTCATATTTTTGTATTTTTTTTTATAATACTTTTTTTTCATGTAATGATAGATGATTGTTGTTAGTTGAGGTGTCAGCCTAACTGAGATGTTAAGTTGCATAATGATAACTAACATGAAAACTTTCATATATTAAAAAAAAAATCCTTGATACCAATTATTTATTCAATTATGACTTAATCCACCTAATTTACACCTTTCAGCAATTTTTGGGTTTTTCAAATTTCTTCGGTTTATAACCTACCCAATGTCTTATAATTCACCAACTTCTTGTCCTCTTTGATTTTCTTAATATTTAACTAAACTTTAATTTCAAAGTCTCACTCACCCATAATTCGGTCAGTTTAATTTTCATTAATAAGTTGCCATCTTAGTTGGTTCCCGTTAATGTAAAGCTCCAACTTTAGGATATGCCAATACAACTATTCTTTTTTTTTCAGTACTTTTTTTTTCTGATTTTATCTCCACAATAGATATATATTTATTGGGGTGAAAATAATCTATTTATGTAAGAGCAACCATAACATAAGATAAATTAAAATATATAAGTTTTATGTAACGTTATATTTCTAAAAGATTTGTCTACTAAAATCAAATTAGAAAACTTCATAATGCTGCATAACCATAACCTGATGATATAATTATCAAGCAAATTGATAAAAAAAAATTGGTATGAGTACCATAGTTATTGAAAAACCTTAAAAATTTCAGTGAGTTACATTTGGACGATAATTGTGATGACTTTTTTTTTATTTAATTTTATTTCATGTGACTGATAATATCATAATTATAATATAATTGATGAAAAGATAGTAGCAGAAATTCTTAGATGTGAAAATAAAATTGGCAGACAATAGGAGAATAAGAGCATTGGAGTTACCGTCAAAAATAGAGAAACAACATTGGAGTTTCCTCAAATCCCATCCTTAATCGCTCGCTGCCGAAGATCATTGTTGGCCCCTCTCTCTCTCTGCGATGCATTCATTTATTCCTTCTTCTCCACCGCTTCATTTATATACTACGAAGCCATAATCTCAACACATTTAATCACGCATATTCTCTTGTTGGTGTTCCACACATATACTTGCTTCTTCTTCGTCTTCTTGTAAATGGCGAATGCATCTGGGTTCTTCACGCCTTCGGTTCCCCACTTCAGAGTCAAGGTTCGGCCTTTCGCTACTGCCATTGGATTCTCCGCCAAAGTCGTTTGCTTTGGAAATATCGAAGGAGCTGACAAACATGCTACTTCCAAATCTTCCATACCCAGGTCGCTTTTTACCCTCTGCTTGATCTATTTCTGTTAAAGTTTCGATTTTGAATCACACCCAACTCGGTTTTCTTTGCCATCTGTTGAGGCTAGCACCATTTTTGACTTTGAAACGTTGGTTCTAGTTCTAGGTTTGTTAATGCTGTTTGGGATCACAATAATTTGTTTGTTTGTTTTTCCTATCATTCGTATAATTGAAGTGTGCAGGCTTGTCAGCAAAGGGTGCAAGTTAGTTGGATGTGGCTCTGCTGTGCCAGCTCTTGAGATTTCTAATGATGAGCTTTCGCAAATTGTGGATACTTCTGATGAATGGATATCTGTTCGAACCGGGATTCGTAGACGACGGGTTCTTTCAGGTTAGTCATTGCCAATGCGTTAGTGATTAGTCCAATGTTTCATTCTAGTGCTATGAACGGATAGGTAGGTACAGTGGTTAGGATTTGATTAGATTACACTGCCTGCTTTGCTTGCAATTGAAAATGCAGCATGCCAGGTGTGTGCTTGCTTGTACTTTAAACAACCGTGTTCAATACTTTATTGTAGTTGCTTGTTTTTTTATCTAATGATTGAAATGGGAAGTCTAGGGTTTTCAATACTTCAATCGTATGTCATGCAAAATCATGGAAAAGAGAATTGTGTCAACGATGTTATGAGTCATACTTTTACTGAGGAGTAGAAGAAACACAGCTTTGGGGGTGAGGGCAGGGGAGTTAATGGTGCTGCTCCAATCACTTTCGTCTTTTATTGTGACTTATGTGCTCCATTAATTTGCGACAAATCAATTATAAACACCTAGCCTTTTAACGTCAGCCAATTTCATACCATTTATTAGGTGTTGGAAAAACCAGCTTAGTTGTTGATTTCCTATATCAGACAGATCAGTGTTGCAATGAATCTGTGTCTAGTTGCTTTATGGCCATCAAATTCAAAGTGATGTGGTGCAATGGAACTGTTTTGTCCACTTGTCACAACTGGCGTTTCATAAACTGCTGATTTCATAGTCATAGAAAATGATTTTTAAGCTTAACTTAACCCTTGCTAGGATACCATCTTATTAATGGAATAATATAGTTCAATTCCAAACAACGTCAAGGCCAAGATCCAGGATAAGGAGGGTATTTCCCCGAACTAGCATAGGTTGATCTTCATTGGGAAACAACTTGAGGGTGGGAAGACCCTTGTTGACTATAACATTTAGAAGGAGTCTACCCTTTACCTTGTCCTCCGTCTCACGGGAGGAATGTAGATTATCGTTTAGACTGTTGTGGTTAAGACTCTTATGGGTAAGACCATTACCCTTGAGGTGGAGAGCTCTGAAACCATTGACAATGTGAAGTTGAAAATTTAGTACAAGGAGGGCATCCCACCGGACCAACAAAGGTTGATCTTTGCAAGGAAGCATTTGGAGGATGGGAGGACCTTGCTAATTACAATATTCAGAAGGGGTCCACCCTTCATGTTGTCCTGTGTCTTTGTGGGGGCTAGGGGAGATATCTGTTTGATGTTAGATGGTTCCTGAACATTTAAAAGATTGCGATGTGAAATGGGTCCTTATTGAACCTTTAAATTAAATTTGGTTTATGTTGGGCTGTATTGTCCTCATTGATAAGATGGCATTGAAGTTAGGGTTGAGTTAGATTTAAAATTCATTTTCTAAGATAGTATCAGAACCTATCCTAGTGAGGTTTGTTGGGGTCTATCATGCTACTCGCTATTGGACTATTACTGGACAATCCACATACATCTAGTCTCATGCTCAAAAAGTTCTATCCTCGGCATGAGAGTGTGTGTTGGAGATCCTACTTTGAATAGAGATATGACTAAATTATAGTACCACCTCACAAGTTGGTTTTGTAAGATGAATTAGGTTTAAAGTCTACCTTCTTAGAAGGAACTATTATTTAAAAAGAAAACAGAAATTATGCTTGGCTTCCAGCCTCAACAATCTTCTAGTTCTTTCATCAATAGGAACTGGTTAAATCTTTGGTGGATCATGGATATTAGAATCTTGATTCAAATGAACTATTGCTTCTAAAATTTACCAACTAGGACACCTATGTTGACAAGAGTAAAAATCACAACAAAAGTAAATATTTTCTGAATATGGAAAACAAATAAACAAGGTCAGTCCATCTCTGATAAGCTACAGCTTAAGAATACATTTTTGTCAAGATGTCCAGGCAAGCCTACCAAACAAATTAGTCTCTTAAAAACTAACTGCAACTAAGAGATACCCTTTTCCCCTTATCCATCACGATAGAGTTAAGCTAACCCGTAACCATCATATACACAGCTCAGCTGCAACCATGTGCTATAAGGGGAGGCAGTCTAGTACTCTTAACCACTCGAAATTAGTGGAAATTGAGTCATCAAATCATTTTAATGCAATTTCTATTGTAGAAAACCACAAATAACTTATCTGTATGTATTCAACATAAATCTAACAATACAAGTGTATTCAGGCACCAAATGCAAACATATCCGAGTGATCCATCCCATAGTGCATTCATCCTACCTGATCTAACACGGTGAGCGGAGGACTTATGTAGAAACCTTCATCATTACAATTCTATCTGCCATGCCCTTATCTTTTCTTCCTTGATTTGCTGTATACATGGAAGATGGAGAATGGGAGAACTAAAATGGATATGGTGGAAGGTCCATCTCCATCTTAACAATATCCCCAATAGCTGCAGCTCTAGAAGCAAGTGAATTCCAAATTCATAAAAATGCTCGCTTTATCCTTCTTGTAATCTTCTTTCAAGCTCATCCTCTAGTTCTATAATGTTGCCAGCTTGAACCTAGTGTGTATACCAACTTATTAAGTTAGCTTTCTCTAGTATCATGTGTGATGCAAAAACATGTTTTAGTCTCGTGCCTGACACAATGACGTGGACCATTACACACAATTATAAGAAATAAAACTCCAAAACTATACATATCTCCCATCATATTCTGGTGCGACATAACTCAGTGTTCCTCTCATGCTAGTTGTGCTGCCGAGCTTGTGGCTGAAAAAATCTCTACTTCTCCTCTCCCTTTTTGATGGAATAAGTGCTTCTTTGTCCAGTCTCTTCTGAAGCTGAACTCTCCATCTTGATCACTCTCATTATCACCCTTGATAGAGAGATGGTTGTCGCCAATATTGAAGAACTTACTGAAGTGTTGGGATTGAAGTTGAAAACAGACCCAAGAGAACCATAGTCAGGCCCATATGTTATAGAGATTAAATTTTTTATGATTCTTAGTTTGTTATATTTGTTTTGCCACATGTGTATTCTGTTATTCTGTTCCTCCTTTTACGGGCAATGTTTGATGTATTGAACCCATATATACGCCTTGAACAGAAATGAAGGGGCAGAGAAAATATCAGTAAATTTCAATTCTGTTTTTAGAGGTTCCTTGTCCTTGAAACCAAGGATTGTTTTCTGTGTTCATCTCAATTTGGTGAGGGCAGACGACACTTGTTCTCCTCATTAGGAAGAAACTGTGAAAATCTTACCCGAAATCAATCAGACAGACCTTTCAGAAAAAGTTGATTCCATTCTCAACCAACTATCCACCCTTGCCATTACCCAGCCTTCTTCATATCAACCCTCCTCTTCATTCTTGTTATGTCTGCAAAGTTTCAAACTTGTACCCAAGTAAAAAATGGAGCATTTTCAAGACTTTCTTGCACTAAGTATGTCTTATATTGGGGTGCAATAGCATCATGGTCTTTTATCATTAGGACTTGAATTTTATGTCGCTATTTTCTCATGAACATTGTTCTTTCTAACATCCCAATCAGTGTTTGGTGGACAAATATGACTCCTGTCCACCCTATAACATAGTTTTTACTACATAATTCTTTACTTCCTTCTATTCTCCAGTACCAGTTCAAATAGGGACCCCTGCAAGCTTCTATTTGGCATATACTCATACAGCAATTTCCACGTTGTAACCAAAAAGGGTCATCAGAAATGGCAACTTTAATCCTCCAAGAATCTGCAGCTCTTTTTGAGGCTTTTGACTGGGAAACAACACGTGTGATGGCAATCAACTTGCCCTTTTTAAGTATTCATCTGAAAACAGTGCCCGAGCCACGTTTTGTATGAGTGGTTGTGATCCAAGTTGCTTTTGACTGAAGAGAAAGTTTTGAAGTAAAATGATTGGTTGGGATCAGATAGACGAGGGAGAGAAAAGGAAAGGGATGCTAAATACAAGTGAAAGTGTCATACTTTTTGTACTTGGGGGAACTTTACATTATAGTTATTATTAGGCATTTCTGATATTGGTTGAACTGTTGAAGCATGAAGATGAGATGTGACTCAAGAGGTTTTCTTTTATGTGCTTTTATTTTTGTCTCATATGCCATCACCATGCCACATGCAATTTAGGCTAGTCACTGGCAAATGGCAGTGGCATTAGTCCCATCTTTCATTCTAGTATAGTTGCTAGAAACAGATGATAGGTACAGTACATTGGTTAGAGTTTGATTTGATTACTCTGCTGATCTCAACTTAGTCTCTTTATGATAAATTGGCAAGGCAAAGTTTAGCATCTCAAGAGGGTGAAGCTTCAATTTATGTTGCTTTGCCTTCTGTATAAACCCAATTCTTGTTTTCAAAAGATAATCCTGTCGAAACTTGTTTGGTTTTGGAAGTTTTATAGTATAGTGATGTTCTTGCTTTCTGTTGCTTGATGCTGTGTTTGCAGGCAAAGATAACTTGACAACTTTAGCAGTAGAGGCAGCTAGGAAAGCACTTGAGATGGCAAAGGTAGACTCTGATGATCTTGACCTAATATTGCTGTGCACATCAACACCAGAGGATCTTTTTGGTAGTGCTCCACAGGTACGGGTTAAGATGTATTGTGTTGAGAATAATTCTCAATTCTGCTGTCGTCTTCACCCTTTCCTTGTAATCTCTGTGTGTGTGTGTGTATACATAGCCACATGTTAAGGATTAGTGGCATATTTGAGCAATTATGATGCTGCAAAATTGCTCCAGAAATGATTATAGTATATTATTGCACTCTTGTCTCTCCAAGATTGGGTATCTCTTTTCATTTATGAAATTTCCAATAATTTTATTGTCTTTACAACTTGCAGATTTCAAAACAACTTGGCTGCAAAAGAAATCCATTGTCTTATGACATTACAGCTGCATGTAGTGGATTTGTCTTGGGTTTAATATCAGCTGCTTGTCACATTAGGGGTATGAATTGGTTGTTTTTATTGGCTTAATAATTCCTAAATATGGTGAAAATAACCATTGCTCTTTATTGTGTAAATGCAGGAGGTGGATTTAATAATGTTCTAGTTATTGGAGCAGACGCTCTTTCACGATATGTTGATTGGACTGACAGAGGGACTTGTATTCTTTTTGGGGATGCTGCTGGTGCTGTATTGGTACAGGTAATTATATATCTTCCTGGCATTTTTTAACATTGTGGCAAATGTCAGTTAGAAATTTGTATCTTGTTTCTTGACTATTACACTTAGCTTTGTTGGTTATGTTTGTCTTATCTTTATTTAAAGTTCAAAATTGCAAATATAATATCAGATAATTTTCTGAAAAGAAGTCTTCCGTCCTAAATCCTCTCTAGATTTTATTGTTTCTTAAGAAGGACATTGAACTGATACTTTTTATTCATGAAGAAGTCATTTATAGTTAAGGGATATAAATTAACGCCTTTTCTCTGGTACCATCATTGCATTGCAGGGCTGCAACAGTGAAGAAGATGGTTTATTAGGTTTTGATTTGCATAGTGATGGCAATGGTCAAAGGTTTGTGCTTCTCACATTACTCAAAAGAGTTTTTGTCTTCCTATAAGCTATGTAACTAAGCACTGACTCTTCCTTGGAGTAGGCACTTGAATGCTGGCATTAGAGAAAACGAGTCAGGTAATGCATTGGAATCAAACGGTTCTGTGTTTGGCTTTCCTCCGAAGTCATCCTCATATTCATGCATTCAAATGAACGGCAAAGAAGTCTTTCGCTTTGCTGTGAGATGTGTACCACAGTCAATTGAATCTGCCCTTGAAAAAGCTGGTCTCCCTGCTTCTAGCATCGATTGGCTACTTCTCCATCAGGTACGCTGAAATGATCTATATAATCACTTTTGCTAAGTGGTAAGATTAATTTTATGATGTTACATTCACTTAGGGTGCCTTACTTGATAATAAGTGCAGGCAAACCAGAGGATTATTGATGCAGTTGCCACTCGGTTAGAACTCCCCTCAGAAAGGGTGATATCAAATTTGGCTAACTATGGTAACACAAGTGCAGCTTCCATTCCCTTGGCTTTAGATGAAGCAGTTCGAAGTGGTAAGGTTAAGGCAGGCCAGACTATTGCAACTGCTGGCTTCGGCGCCGGTCTGACATGGGGTTCAGCAATTGTTCGTTGGGGCTGAATGCTTTTCTTTCACACCAGACTTCCAAATAGAGAAGAAGTTCAGTTGCAAGTGCAGCTATCCAAATGCTCCACATTCTTACACATTTGTAGAAAATGGGTTTTGGGGAATTTACCAGAGGATACATATCATTAACATCCAACACTCCCTGAACTTGTCCCTTTCTTTTTCTCTTCAATTTATTGTCTTCACTTCACTTTCTCCTTGGTGTACTTTTTTTTTCTCAAGTACCAATTTTTCTTTTAGGCATGTATTTGTCATTCAGATTTATTCTAAACGAGGCTCACTATTTTATGTTTCTCAATGGTACTTGTAATTAAAATGCAGCATGCCAAGTGTATGCTTGCGTATACTTTAAACATCCTTGTCAACTATTATCTGTAGTTTCTTTACAGTTTTTTCTGATTTCAATATTATTTCATCAATTTTAAAAACACTTTTTTCCAAAAACATGATCTTGTAGTTCATTCATCTTGGTTAAAGCTATGGGAAATCCAGACTATATACACCAGATAGTATAACCATGTTGACAAGAGTAAATTCAAAACAATAATAAATGCTTTCTGAATATGGAATACAAATAAACGGCAATTACTTCCTGCACCCAATCAATTGCTTCCTGCACCTGACAAACTCTTTTTAAAACTTCATTCTGCCCTTGTCTTTTTTAACATTTGCAATTGAAGCTTTCGGACGCCCATGTCTGTAGAAGGAAAATGGCTTACGGATATCATCATCTGGAATAGAGTTTTGCATTCTGGATGTACATATTCAGAAGAGTTAAATGTGTTCTGGATATGGGGATGTGGAAGTATACACACAACCTTTCGGACGAAGCCATCCGCAGCACATAAATCACTTTTGGATAAGAAAATCCAGAAGTCAAAAATCACTTCCGCATAAAAGTATCCGGAACGCACAAGGCATGTTAAAACTCACCTTCTCTTCTCCGGTAGTTTCTTTCTCTGTCGCTGTTGAACTTCCTCACAGACAATGTCTCAGTGACCACAACAATTGACATCCTTCTCTCCTGGGTTCGTGTTCATTGAAGGGCTCGTTCAAGTGAAGCTTCCGCTGCCTCATAGGAGAAATGCAAACGAGAGAATGGGAAAACGACGGTGGCTGCTAGATTGAGTGCGAGAACGAAAACGAAGGAGGCGGTGACGGCTGCTGCATTGCCTGCGAAAATGAAGAGGGTTGGGTGTTGTGATTGAGGGCAGATTTCACTTAACCTAATTTCTATTTCATTAAGGACATTTTAGTATTTTCGCATACACAATTGGGTCCAGTCTAAATTGATCGGGTGAAGGGAGAATCAGCTCAAATAAACAAGTCAATTTTCTTCTCGGAAAGATGATGGACTAAGTAAGAACGTGCTTCTATCAACAAGTCATGGCAAGCCTACCAAACAACTAACAAATTTGTTTAGATAATTTTTGAAAAGTTATTTTACGAAAATAAAATAAAATAGTTTTTTCATAAACTAAAATAAACTTATACATAATTTGTTTATCAACTCATGAAAAAAATTCTATAAATGATTTTGTCCTTATCTTATCTTTAAAAGTTTTTGTGAAGAAGTTTATTAACATAGACCTATTTTTTTAAGGATTAAATATGTTTCTTGTAATTAGTTTAAATTTTAGATCTTCTGGACACTTGTAATAAATAAATTATTGGAATGATGTATTGTTAAAAAATTTTACATGACAAACAAATTTTAAGTATGAACTACAATGAGTACTTGTAATAAATAAATTATTGGAATGATTTATTGTCTTTTTTTACGTAACAAACAAATTTTAAGTATGGACTAGAATGAATACCTGTAATAAATAAATTATTAAAATGATTCATTGTCAAATTTTTTATGTGAGAAACAAATTTTAAATATGGACTAGGATGGATACTTGTAATAAACAATTATTAGAATGTATTTATTGTGAATTTTTTTATATGACAAACAAATTTTAAGTATGGACTAGGATGAGTATTTGTAATAAATAAATTAAAACAATAATTTATTGTCAATAATTTTTTCATGTAATAAACAAATTTTAAATATAGATTAAGATGTTAAAATATATTAAAGAAATATTTAAACTTTTTTTAAGCATATGTCATTATATTTGTGAAAGTTGCAACACTATAAATATCAGCCTTCTCTATGATGGATTATATGTCATGTGATGTCAATTACGTGGATTTAGAATTATTCATAGCCATATTTTATAGAAAGAGATTATGACATTTGACCTCATGGGATATATGGGACATTATGACATATATGGGAGATAGAGAAAGTTTTAACAAAATTGAAAAAGATGTATCATATATTTGATTTATTTCACTCCTGTTTATTATCTATACCAATCAAACACTTTTTTATTCATAAAACTGTCGCGTGTCACTGTTAAAATAAAATATATAAATGATCAAATGAAAACGATATTTAAATATATGATTAACCATATGTTCCAAATGTAATTAATTATAAGAGGATGAATACTTTTATATTTTTAAAGTTTTACACTACAACAACATTTGAAATTATATACAGTCAAAATTGGTATATAACATCAAAAATTTGTATGTAAAACATAATTACATACGAATTACCTACAAGTAAAAATCCATATATAAAACTGTCGTAAATAAGTATTATATACGGATTTTAGATTCATATATAATTACATACGGATTAATATATATGTAATATCCGTATGTAACATAAGATAAGATGATGAATACTATTACTATTTTTAAAGTTTTACACTATAAGAAAATTTGAAATTACATTCAACCAAAATTTGTATGTAAGATCAAAAATTTGTATGTAAAACAAAGTTACATATAGATTACACACGAGCAAAAATCCATATATAAAACTGTTATAAATAAGTATTAGATACGGATTTTGGATCCATATATAATTACATACGAACTAATACAAACTAATAAGTAATATATGTGTAACAATTTTTAGTTTTTTAAATTAAATTTGTAATGCAACATGATAATTATATCCTTGTGTGTTTTCCATGGATAGAAATTGAACACATTTATTTAATGTTTGTGAGAATTCATATATGTCACTCAATTGAGTTGGACCCTTGATTATTGACTTATATCTTTATCCTTGTTTTTTAAATAAAAAACTAAACAAAAAGGGAATTAACGATTTAATGAAGGCACAGTGAGTGATTTAGTTGCAGAAGAGCATGCATGTGAGAAGGTCCCACTCATTCACAACCATTAACACCCACAAATTCTATTCTCTAATAATTTTCACCACCAAACTATTCTACATGACGTAGAAGCTTTTTATTTATTATGGAATTTCCCTAATTCACTATTTGTGATAATGGAACTTCGATTAGCTCAACAAAATTTTATATCATATACCATTTTTTAATACATAAATCATTTCTTATGTAATGTGTGAAGGCAAAATTAATACCTTATTATTTGGACCCAAAAATCTTATCTATTTTCAAATAGAGTAATACTTTGGGGTTATGAGTTTCTACAAAAACTCGTTCTGCTTTGTATTTTTTTTATTGATATTTAGAACTTGTGGAGTGTATGAGATTGGTCTCTTGAATTATTTGTTAAATGTAGTTAGGACAAAGAACTTTAGTTAGTTTGAAAATTTTGGGGAAAGTAGATATCTGTGTACTATGTATAAAGATTCAACTATTCGAAAGTGATTCTTATTAATTTATTTTTTATTGTCGATAAAAAAAAACTTTGAGTTTAATATAAAATTGATTTCTTTTTTCTTAGTAGTGTCACTTTTTCTTTTCATATTCTATCACATAATATTTTTATAAAATTTATGGGCTATTACAAGATATAGATATGGAGGTGCAGGAAAACCTTGAAGAAACAAATAAAATTTTTGTCCCATTAATTTTGTCTATAATTCAAATGTTATGTTTTGTCCTATCTTATGTTCCAGCTTCGTATCAATAATGTTGATTGAAGAAATAACTTGAAAGATAAGATATAATTAATAATGGCATGATACGTGTCGAGCTTCTGAAACTTTGAAGTGTGAAATTAGGTGCTGATGGTGCATGACCACGATTTTCTCCTATTCAAACTTTCTTCTGTATTCCACCACATATTAATAAGGACACCTACCTTATTCAGAATTAATTATTAAATAGTTCATTTTAATTTAAGATATATAAAACTTCAACTCAACATTTTCTATGGAAAACTTAGCCCTCTTCATAGAGAATGTTATGAATGTTTTTAGATGCAGATTAAAATAGAAAAAATAAATAAAATACTGTGCTTCTGTATAATATGTATTATATGTTAAATTATTATTTTCGGATGCTAAAAGAATATTATAATACTTGACAAAGGAGTAACAATAATACTGCAATTTTCTAAAGACTCCAAAGTTTAAATTACAGAATAAAAAATTAATTTTAAATTTAACTCAATCTTATAAAGTTAAAGTAAAATTTGTATTTATTTATATTATAAAATAATTTTATTTCTAGTTATATGATGACATCTCCAATAAAAACATGTTAAAATGATTATTAAAAGTTATATTAATAATATGCTTTTTAAATTAACTTGTTAAGTTGATATAAACATTTAAAACTAAGCTCGTAGTATTTTTATTAAAACAATGAAAAGAAGGTAATGAGTGTTAAACCAACAGATTATACAATTTTTTCATAAAAAACGAATAATAGATTTTTAAAACTTACTTTTTTTTATAAAATATAAAAAAAATAGGGGAGGGGGAAGGAATTATTTGAGTAGGCAATTGAAAGAAACAATAATTATAGCGATGAATTAAATAAAAATATAATAATTAAAGATTAACCCAAAAAATCTTAAAACCTAGACACAAAATTACACTTAATAATAACTAAATTATTTAAATTTTATAAAAAAATTTATTAACTAATTTATATCAATTTAAAAATTATTTATCAATATTAAAAATTAATATTTTTTTCTAGAATAATATCTAATTTAGTTAATATAGCAATTAATTATTATTTTTTTCAAAATTAATTTTTTTTAATGATTTTTTTAGTGTTTTAATTCTGTGATTTTATTAATAATTGTAATAGATTGAATAGGTTTAGAAATGCTACTGGTGTGGAAATAGAAATCAAACAAATCCAAAGTCTTTGTAAGCCTTACTTTATAAGGTTTCTAGAGTGAACCTAAAACATTATATAAACAATATATAGGCTCCACAAGAGTGTCCAAATATAATAAAACATAAATAGTTTATAATAAAGACCAATAAGATAAAATATAAAAATTTGAATTATTCTAATTAATCTCTGTGGTCCACAAAAATGTTGTGCACTCTGTAGGAAAATGTAATGATTTCTGACTTCCTTTTTTTTTTCTTCTTGTTGATCTTAATGAACCTTTTTTTTTTTCAAAGATTAATATTTCTTTTTCAACATAAAAAATAGAAATTAAATAGCAATATAAACTCCGAAATATAAAATATGTAATTTACAAAAAAAAAGTATATGCATGCATCTAAATACAGGGTAAATATGACTAAATGCAACACATCAATTAGAAACACATGTCAATTTAAAATCCTGTTAAGTCTTTTTTGTAAATATATAGTATATGTTTTAACTAGAATGTTTGGAATGTATTGTGTCTGATGCAAAATGCAATTAAAATGACAGAATAACAAACATTCCTGTTGTAAATACCACGTATTAGGAATGCCATGTATTTGTTCCATTCATAAATTCATAATATTCTTTTGCTATTCTTTTATAAAGTATAACATGTGTAGAATATTTCTTCTAGTCTATTCGTCCCACAATTAGAGATTAGAGCCTTTCATTGTATATAAGTGGGTGCAAACCTCAACCTCATGAGCCAGTTTTATGGGGTTGAGTTAGACTTAAAGTCCATTTCGTAATATAGTATCAAAGCCATTTCAAACCTATCTTAGCGAGTATTTGTTGAACTTATCAGGTCATCCGCTATCGGACCACCCATAATGTGCCTTTCATTGTATATAACTTGTAGTTTAAATTTATAAAATTTTCTTATAATACAAAGTAGAGAAAGAAGATAAGAGGAAAATTTTATGGTAAAATAGATAACATGATGGGGAAAAAATAACCTGTGAAAAGTGACCTAAAATACAAAAGAATAAATAATAATGTTACTCCTTATGTAGTTTTAATTGTGAATTGTGTGTGGGAGAAAGTTCCATTTGCTGACAATGCAAAATATATATGAATAATTGATTGATTTTTTTTTTTTTAAAAAACTTGTAAACATATAATAATCATTTTCATAAATTTTCTGAAATACTTACACAAATATCTGTGTGATAAATATAAACTGCAAATAAATTAAGTGTTGGAAAGACATTTTGTCTTGTACTATCTCATGTGGGTTATATATTATGGGAAAGTGTTACAAATTAAATTTGAATGTAGTTGAGGACTTGTTTGGGGGCCCTTTGCTGGGTACCCTTCTAGGACACTTCTGACATTTGCCTCACTGGCACTCCCAATATCTTGCATTAGGTGTTGTGTTGTCCTACAATCCAGTAAGAGCAAGTCATTACTGTTTTGTATGAATTAATTTTTAAAGAAGATAAAGAAAATTAACTAATGTTTTCAGACACTTGTTAAGAGTTTCAAGATGATAAAAGTAAAAGGTTAAATACATTTTTTTTTGTTCTTTCCTTCTATGCTTAAAATGATATAAATCAGTATTTTATTTTAGTGTCATGTGACTTAGACAAGGTAATTCCCTTACAGTTTACCTATTTTTTTTTATAGTTGTTAAGGGGTTAGTAAGAATAGTAAGACAAACTGTAAAATATAGGAGAGAGAGAAAAATAAATAAATATGTTGTAATTTGAACATTATACTAGGTGAGGACAACATTCACATTATTATTATTATAAAATGTATTTTAAGATGTTTTAAATTAGTATTAAGGCTGAGAGTGATTTTTTATAAGAGTAAATTGGGAGAAATAAGAGTTACAAATAATCAATTGAATCATTTTACTGCAATTTTGAATTGGTTCGAATTATTTGTTTAATAGGTAGATTTAGGTATTTTGTTGGGTAATGTCTTGTTAGGAGAGATGTATGTCGTTCACTGGGTTGCTCCTAAAGTGAGTCATACTTATTTATTTTTTCTTACTAATAAAAAAACATTTTTTAAAATAATTTTGAATTGTGAAAAATTCACATTACCATTCACATATCTAGAAATTCCACTGTGAAGATGTGGGAAATTATCATCCCTAAAATATGGAAAAGATTGTGAAAATGAAAAGGTAGACAATTATCATTTCCTAGTAGGGTTAGTATATGATTAAATATGTAATTACTATTATACCATTGTTCTTCTTATTTGCCATCAACGTCCCAAAACTGGTGTTAAAGACATTAAGAAAACACAAAGACAATTTTACAGGGGTAGAGATCATAAGAAAAGAAAATTGCATGAGTGAAATGCTAGATTTGTAATTCTTTTTTATGTAGGAGTTTTGGTTGAGGTCCTCCCATACTTGTTTATTCTTTTTTCTTCTTTTTTTCTTTTTTAATAATATATTTTTATATAATGACAGAACATCTAATATGAAGCTTTATTGGAAATGGTCGTAAATATGCAACAAAATAAATATGAAGGCTAGGAATAAATGATGTAGAAGTATTTAATAATACACTTTTAGAAAGGTCGAAGTGGAGATATGCAACTGAAAACCATGGAATGTGGATGGAAATATTACAATATAATGGAGATTGGAGACAACTAAACAGAGCTACTAAATCTAAATATGAATGGGTGCGGTGAAGTGATTTAAAGAAAATAGCAAGATCAAAGGAAAATCTAGGCTAGTTTGATAATAATGTAAAATGAATATAAGGAAATGAAACACAAATTAAACTTTGACATGATAGGAAAAATGGAAAATAACCTATTTACAAAAATACCCTAGACTGTGTAATAACTCGAAATTAAAGCAAGCTAGGGTGTCAAAGATGAGTAATTGGAATCAAAATAAATTAGAATGGAAAATGATACGGAGGAGGGAATGACTTAAATTGGAAACACCATATGCCAATGTAATGATGCTAGAGTAATCACAAAATATTCCAACAAAACAGGGACATGATACATGACAGAGGTAGGAGAGGACACTATAGAATTTACACTTAACTATACATATAATATTATACAAAATAACAATAATGGGGATCAATTGGACTTTTGCATATTAATATGGAAAATAAAAGCAATTCCAATTGCACTACATTTTGTATGAAGAGTTTAGGGTTTAGAATTTAGGGTTTATGGAAAACAAGATTGAATTGTGTGGCATAAAAATAATTTAGAATATAGAGGGATTCAAATATCTTATGTATGCATCGACTGAATAATCAATTCAACATTTATTTTATGAATGTAAGGTATCTAGTTTAACCTGTACAATAAATGGATATGATTAACAACAATCCAACGTAACAAAATAATACAATATTTTGATCAATTCTATATGTCCAAAATAAATTTTCTCATATTCAAAATGGTTCAAAATGGTGTATATGTCCGAAATCATGTATTCAAACTATACTATAATAGTACCTTAGAATGAAAATTTTTAACCCAAATCAACCCTAATTAGAGATGGAAAACATAATCTGATGGGCTCTAAAATAGTGTAGAATTTATTCTAGAATGTATAGATGCTATATTAGATACATTATGGCAACAATGGTTAGAAAACCTACAGTTCAAAGGAATTAGACTATCATATGAGAAGCTACAAATAACTAATGCAACAATATAATTGGGAGTATGAAATAGGATCAATGCAGTACACTTGGAGGGTAACAAATAAGGGTGTCAATTGTTTTATTGCACTTTTAAACTAATGATACTAACACCTAAAGGCAATAGTTCATTGTCTGCTGATCTTTCTTGTGTTTTTTTAAGGGATTATTTTCATGATAAAATACTTCACAAATATGGAAACATTCACCCTCTGAATCTAGGATTTCACAAGTCAATTTAGTATAGATTTTGTCTTTCTAAATATCGCAAGTTTTAATTTAATTCTTCAAATATTATCTTTTTATATTAAATTTTATAAATACTAAAAATGTAGTGATTTTTTTTTTCAGCACTAAAAATAATGTAGTGAGTAATATGACATTATCGAGACATGTCACAGCATATGTCCTTCCAAAGTAGTATTTGGCATGTCAAATATATTGTAGAGCATTAATTTCGAAAATATTCACCCTAGTTTATCTAATTCAATACTCTTAAATTTAAATTCAAAGCTTCATTTCCCATAAATATTTTTTATATTGTGTTTCTAAATACCATTTTTACAATATTATACCTTTTTATAATTTTAAATAATCTTATTTTTTAGTTTAGGTAATTCAATAAAAAATTCTCTAATAAAGAAACTCACTAATTACTTTCTCTATACACAATTAACTTTCTGTATTAGAGTTTTTTTTTTATCAGCAAATAACAATGAAATTAAATGAGCTTATTTTAGGGGTGGTCCAACCCTTATTCAGAAATTTAGATTTTAAAAAGTATCTATCCATCTACATATAAACCAATATGACTTCCTACTGTGTACCCCAGCTCTATCAATTAAAGAGAAATAGAATATAAATTATCAATCCTTATAAAAATATTATATCGAGTGCATACATACCAAGAGTTCTAGACACCTGTCAGAAAATGAGAAATTAGGTGACAATATCTTTGATGAGATTTAAGACCAAAGCTTAACCTGTGTCAGGAAGAAAACTTCAAAATGGTCAACCACAACAATTATTTCTATGACTCTAAATCTCGCTAACCAACACAATTTACATGTTACCCATGATAAAATTAAACGAAGTAGACAAGTCCAGAATTTTTTCATTAGTAGAGTGCTCTTTCTCTCTAGAAACCAATTCCCAGGAAGAAGATAGTTTTAAGTAATTAACTTTTCACCTGAATCTCAAATCACTAAATCCATCAATTGCAACATTTCAGAGAGAGAAGTGTTTGAGGAGAAGGAAAGAGATTTGATTTGAGTGATTAATTTTACATTGTGTCTGTCTTGTTTTGAAAAGGAAAGAGATTTGTGGTGAAGGATTCTTAAATATCCCCATCCATTTATTATGAAGTTGAGGTAGCTAATAATGACATTCACACTCAACAACTTGAAAGAACCCTAAAGACAATCGTGTCACGTTCAAACACCAAGAGCAATGCCCTTTACCCTATATAATACTCTCTGATACAGGACACAGTTTCTGTCATAAATGATGAAGATGGACCACAGGTAGGTGATCTTCTTTCCAATTCATTTAGTTCAGTCCCATTCACAGTCACTCCTATTAAACATGTTTGTCTAGTACCCTGTTCTACCTTATTTTGAATAAACTGTTGATGGCCATAGGTTTCTCCACTTTGCAATAAATTACGTAAATTCCTGGAACCAGCATGTGAGATAGCTCGTACTACAAGAAAAATACAGTACAATAATGCACACAATACAAAGGGTGTCCCTTAATGTGGCACGTGTGCCCCATGTTAGGTCTATCTATTTACTACTTATTGAAACAATGTCTCACTTCTTAAGGGCTATATGCATTTTCTAGTGCCAATTTCAAGTTTGACTTGGGAGGTAGAAGATCTGCAGCCGTAAATATAGCATGTTTTGTGGCTGTATCGTGCCTGATCAAGCACTTCATTTCGGGAAGTAAAGGTCCACATAACCTATATCTATATATGCATATATATATAACCTTAAGGAGGCTCTCATAATTGACCCAATTGAAGTTAGAGTTTAAATTTGTTAATTAATTTACTTGCTCTAGGCACATGCCTACTGCAGAATTTGATGGAATGTTAGTGGATTTTTTTATACTGTTAGCCAACAAGTGTAAATTATTTAAAAGAATTAATCTTCTTAAATAATGCATTCATTTAAGGATTTTAAGACTCAAAGTTAATAAGCTAAAGAAAACAGTAAAAATGAGGTTGGTCATATAAAATAAAGAGTATGATATAATGAATTCCAGTGAATAATGGGATATTAAAAGCTATTCAAGTGCTGACTTCACCCTATATGTATAGGATACTATTATTCAAATAAAAACCAAGGTCCAAAACCTCTCCATCCTTGCTTTTTCTCCTCAGCAAACCCATTTTAGATTCAGTGAAACCACCACACAGTTATACTCAAAGATGTTCAGTGGCAAAACTGAGCTTCCCCAAAAGACAGTGCTCCAAATCAAGCAAGATGACAAGTTCTTCAGCAGGCTTCTCTCAAAGGAAAATTCAATGTCGAAACCCTCTTTCAGAATGGCTGTTGCAGTACCCTTTGTGTGGGAGTCTCAACCTGGCACTCCCAAATACACTTTCTCTCAGGACACTCTCCCTCCTCTCACTCCTCCACCTTCCTACTATGCCAAATCCACCAAGAAAAACAAGCCAGTGAAGAAGCGTTCAAGATCCAATCTCTTCCTAGCACTCTTCCCAAAGCTAAATCTCAAGAAAACCATCCTCTCACCCTCCTCATCTTCTGCTCCATCAACCTCTCTGTGGTTACCCTCAGATTCTTCCAAAGTTGTCCCGGTTGGGAAGCATGTTAGGAAGCGTTTCCTAAGCTTTGGTTCATCTTTTGACTTTAGGGGAGAGGATGAAGATGAGGGTGCCACTTCACCCACTTCAACACTTTGCTTCGGCCTTTCTCGTTCCACAAGCACTTTGGCTAGCTTCCGAGGCTCAAGCAGGAGGTCATGAATTTCACTGTAATTAAGCCTTTAATTTTCACAATAGCTTCAGCTTCAAGACTAGTGGCCAAGGTGCTGTGTTGTCCGTTAGAGTTTTTTATGTGTAAATGTTCTTTCTTCTTTCTCTTCATGCATGTTTAAAGAGCAACCAATTTTTTAGGATAGAACTGTTCTTAAGTTGTTTCTTTCAAATAAAAGTTCTGCTTCTCAGGTTTATCATGTTAAGCATATAATGCAGTTAAAAAAAAATATTGGTTTTCTTCGCCTTTAGAATGTGGCAAAACATTCATGGACCTTAATTTTAAGTAAGAACAACACCATCATCTATGGCTTATTGTTGATTTGGCTTTTGTTATTGTTTTGTGACAATAAGGAGTTTGTTCTAATAAAGATCTTCATCTCTATTGGTAAAATGTTTAAATAAGTTTTTTAATGAACTAAAATTAATAACGTAAAATAAATACTTTTAAAAGGCTACGAAACTTTTTCAAGAAAGTTAATTTTGACACATACAAAACGAATGTAGTTTATAAGAGGAAATTATTTTATCTCTTCATTTTTAGTATCTAAATAAAACGTAATTAACTAATCATAGAGAGATTATAATTAAGAACACTTATGATGAGTTTGAGTTGGGTCAAAATCAGCAATCTCATTTGTAGACAAATCGGTATGTAGCAGAAAATCTGAAGATTTTCCTATAGCTGCATGAGAGCTTTTATATATGCATTTGCTGTCCTTTCAGAAGGCTAAACGGATTAGAACAGAAGAAACATCAATCTTTGACAAAAAAAACCTTATATTTTGTTCTCTTTCCCAAATAAGGCCAATATTTGTATTCTATATAAACTACGTGTCATTTTGTCTTTCTCAACGTGATTATTCATTGCAAAAAGAAAATTCAGGTAAAAGTAACTATCATGCTATTAAATTGGCCGGAGAAGCTGACGAAGTCTGCTCCATTTGAAATGATATCCGTTTCAAGTGGCATCGTTTGTGGTAGTGTCGTGTAGGTAAAGGACGCAATTGTGTATTAGCGTTACCTTTTTGCTTCAACTTTTCTCGTGTCTTACAGCTTCACACACAAAATATCCTTAGTCATATACGTACGTGTCTATATATATGTATATATATATATATACATATATATATATATCCCTTTTCTGCAATAAATAACTAGGGTGAACTTCGGCTAAGGAAACTCCTTTGAGTCTGTTATATATGTCAGATACGCCAAC
>Ga0123342_1001694_pt1 | contig 37094 bp, 15 predicted proteins | sample Turbeawhitnodule_FD_89960 | JGI IMG/M metagenome (GOLD analysis project Ga0123342, IMG submission 89960) | Root nodule microbial communities of legume samples collected from Mexico - Turtle bean Mexico white nodule | ecosystem: Host-associated > Plants > Roots > Nodule | place: Mexico: Nepantla...
ATTCATACTCATCATGCACCTTCAAAGCCATCACAACTCCTAGGAGGGCTTTGTTTCACTCACTCATTGCTTCCGCATCCATTTTACTACTTTGATTCAAGAAGAACACATGAAATGCCATCACGGGTGACACGAGTTGATGGTAAGAATACCATCGGCGACATCAGGTGTCAAAAGAAATACTTTATCTACAAATGAAGAAATAGAAGAAGAATCCCTGAATAAAGAGAAGTACCTAGTAACTTTGGGATTGACCCAGTCAAATTCCTAACGATGGGATGACTCTCTAGCATGATCCGAAAAATCGACAGGGACGTCCGGGTCGTCGACCTTAACTAGGTGAAAGATAGGAGACACCACCTCATGTTGAGTCGTGAGAGGGCAATGTTTGAAGCGCCCCGACCGACAAGGTTTTGACCGAGGATAAACCAGAGGAAGAGGAAGAAGAAGGAGACGAAGTAAAAGAAGAAAAGTTAGGGAATGACATGACTAACCTCTCTGGATGAAGGGAAAACACCTTGTCAAGATGACTAAGGATTCGAAAGTTAGAGCAAGAAAGTAATGGACGAGTGGGGAGGGGACCACTATTTATAACCTCTGAGGAGAGAGGAATAGTGAGCATCCCTTTGATCTTGATCGTTGGATCTTCTTCAATCTAACGACTTCCATTGATTGGCGTCAAAAAATTCAAGTCATGATGACACACGTCTTGTCTTGTTAAACGCTCGACATCGCTAATGTCACATCAAACATCAGTAAGCACATCTGTCACATGCAGACTCGTCAGGTTAACACCTCTCGGGCCTATAGAGCAAATGTATGGGTCAGTACCGGACGAACAATGGACGAGTCAACTTTCGACTTGGGCAGACCGACACGATCAAATCCGACCGACGCATTAATTGCACCGAGCACCGAATATCGAAATCTTACTTGAGCGACAAAGTACTTTTGACAGGTACCATCTCGATCGAGAGCTTGCGAGGGAGAGAAGGCTAACGAAAGAAGAGGAGAAAGAGCAGTCCAGGTGAAAGAAGTTGCTTAGTAAAATGAAGAAGGAAAAAAGATGACAAACCAACCAAAGAAGTAAGTAATAGTTTTCTTAGTCCCAATCCATATTAGAATATATATATATATATATATATATATATATATATATATTAGTTATTATTAAAGTAATAAAAAGTAACTTGAACGAAGATAATCATGAAGGTATTTAATTCAAGTAGATTTTATTTATACTAATACATAAACAAAATACTAGTTTTTATAAATATTTTGATATACACATCTTTCTTACACTTCTACTCTTAATATTACAGTAACTATGTTTTTATTGTGATAAATATTTTTTTTTTCATTCTAAAAATAATTACTATAGCCACATGATAAAGAATATAGTAAAAAAATACACATTGTATTTTCGTCAGTCTATACTTCTACACTAGTGCATGAAGAAAATACTCTTTTCTATAGCTATTTAGGTTTACACTCTTTTATAATTTTATGGTAACTATTTTTTATTTGATAATTTGTTTATTAAATAATTTTTATATTAATTACGAACACATACGACAAACCCTAAATCTTTACACCTAAAAAGAAGGTACATAAATGCATATAACTTATTTTTATAAATTTTTATTTTGATATATTATAAGCATTAACTTTTACAGTTTTTAATAATATGTTTATTTTTTATTCAATACTTTAATTGTATCATTGTATTTAATATCACCGTCCAAATCCCAGTGGGCCTAATAACACTCTAAACTTGAAGACTTTGTTCTAATGTCATCACATTGTTACCATATAGTTTATGCAACCTTAATACACTTTACATTATAAAATTTATAAGGTACTTTATATCAATTTATTTATGAAATTAATAATAGTATGGTATTTAAGTTGAGACACATGGTTTGTTACCGTTGACAGACAAGAGGCTGCGCTTGAGGAGTATGGTGGGCCCCGGTCCCACCCAGTTTCGAAAATCGAGGCAGAGACTTCGGTGTCAGCTCACTGCAAACTGAGAACGACACCACCGTTTGCGTTTACAACATACTTCTCATTTTCACTTCCACAATCTCCAAAACGCCAACCCTTCCTTGTCCTTTTACTGTTACAATCATTATAGTTATTATTTTTGTTGTTTTTTCACCTCTTTCAAGTGTTTCACATGGAAGTTTCCGACACGGCGGCGAACCGGCCCGGATCGGGTTTCAGGGCGGAGATCGATACATCGGCGCCGTTCGAGTCGGTTAGGGAAGCCGTCTCGCGATTTGGCGGCGTTGGGTATTGGAAACCCATTATTAACGGTCTTAGCAATCAGCACTTTGCGCCTGAGGTAACAACCCATTGGCGTCTTTTTTTTGAAGCTGTGTGATTCGTGTGGTAACAGCATTGCGCAAAGGAAAAGTTTCGACCTTTCTGGTTTTGAACATTTAAAAAAGATGGTTTTGTGTGTCGTTTTTGCTTCCTGCCAACTCTTTATTGTCTGTGGTGTTGTGATAGGAAATAGGGATTTGATATTTTTTTATTGTTGTTTTGTTAATTGATTGAGCTAATAGTGTTTTGTCGCGCTTCAGTTAAAGTTTTTGTTTTTATTGTTTGTGGATTTTGTTCTGCTGTGTAGTAGTTTGGTTTGGATCTGAAGGGAAGTGATCTAAAGTAAAATAGTATAAATTGTGAATATTAAAAAAATGTGGGAAGTAGATGATATTAAAGTTCAAAATCCTTTATATGTTTGTTTTTGTTTGTTTGTTTGTTTATTTTCGGATACTATGCTAGCTGCTAAGAACCCTTCGCCATGACAATGAAGGTCACGTATATATATCTTAGCTGGATTATATTTTTCTCAGTCTAATATTTTGGTAGCTTTTTTCTATTTTGATAAGGACAACTTAAAATGCAGTTTTTTAGTGTGATTTTTAAGATGTTTTCAAATTATAATTGAAGTTTCATCTCAATAATTTGCTTAATAAATGTTTACATTAAAGGTCAATGTAAGTTCTTGAATTACAACTCCAATTTTGATGGAAGAACTGCACCAAAAACATCTGAGGAATTTCCTTTTGAGTTTTGTTCATAATAAAATTCTGAAGGCAGGATAATTTTGTAATGCAGAGTTAAGTAGTTCTCATTTGCTCCATTTAGGACTAGGTTGAGTGAGATTTGGCATAGACACACAGTTGATAATATAGTACCTTATATTTACTTTCAGTTTTATTTTAGCTTTTGCATTGAGTTAATTTCACAATTAAAGTTTTCTTCTTCTTGTTTTTAGCTGCATCACACAGAAGAGCTTGACCCTGGAAAACTGGAGGAGCAAGCTGCTGTTTTGGAAAAAGAGCTGATCCTGAAAGAAAGGGAAACTCTCGATGTCTTGAAAGAGTTGGAAAGTACCAAAAGGCTTGTGGAGAATATGAAATCGAAGTTGCAGAAAGAAGAGTCTGAAGCGAAATTGAATTTTCAAATGAGTGAGTGCAATGATATGTCTTCTGTTAATGAGGATGAGAAAGAAGATACGGAAAACCAAGTGATTGTTCAGGATTTGAAGGAAGGTTGTATCCCCTGTCCTTCATCCACCCCGGGTTTAATACTAATGGAATTGAAGCAAGCAAAATTGAATCTGAACAGAACCACGAGTGATATTGCTGATGTTCGTGCATCTGTTGAATCACTCAATAAGAAGTTAGGGAAGGAAAGACTATCCCTTGGGAAGACACGGGAGAGGTTAACTCAGAATTCTTCAAAGATATGCTGCCTTGAGGAAGAGCTAAACCAGACTAAACTAAAACTGCTTGTGGCAAAAGATGCTTGTTTGGATAACCCTTCAGATATTACAAAAGAGCTCCAGCGACTGAGTTCTGAGGCAGAGCATTTCAAGAAAATGGGAGAAGCTGCTAAATCAGAAGTCTCCAAAGCAATGTCTAAGATTGAACAGACGAAAGCTATGATAAAAACTGCTGAAATCAGGTTAGTTGCTGCCCGAAAAATAAAGGAAGCTGCTAGAGCAGCAGAAGCCTCTGCCCTTGCAGAGATCAAAGCTTTATCTCATAATGATAATTCACCTGGAGAGTGTATGCAAAAGCATGATGGAGTTACCCTTTCCTTTGAAGAGTATGCTGCACTAACCTGCAAGGCGCACGAGGCCGAGGAACATTCTAAGAAGAGAGTTGTAGATGCTATGCTTCTAGTAGATGAAGCAAATGTATCAAGAAAGGACATTTTGAAGAAGGTAGAGGAAGCCACAGAAGAAGTTAAAACCAGCAAAAAGGCCCTTGAGGAAGCTCTAGAAAGGGTAGAGGCTGCAAATCTAGGAAAGTTAGCAGTTGAAGAGGCATTAAGGAAGTGGCGGTCAGATAACCACAAACGGCGATCCTCCATACATAACTCCACCAAGTTTAAAAATGCTTACCCTTCTCTCCATCGCAAGGATTCTCTGTTGCTCGATGTCAATGGGTTGAATCTGGTAAATGATGAGGCCAAGAAAGTTCTAAAGCCAACACTGTCTATAGGACAAATACTGAGTAGAAAGTTGATGATGCCAGAAGAGTATGAAGCCGGAACTATGCTTGGAGAACGAATCTCGGTGAAACGGAAGGTTTCTCTTGGTCAGATGCTAGGCAGACAAAACGCAGATGCATCCTTTGACAGGCAAGCTGAGAAGGAAAATGGTCAGAAGCCATTTTCTGCAAAGAGAAAGAAATTTGGATTTGGTCGATTCTCCCTTCTTTTGACAAAACAACAAAAAAAGAAGAAGCCAACACTGAACTTGAGGTGATGGCTTTCTTGATCATCTTGTGCTGAAAAACTCATGTTTGCATCTTCAATCCTTTCCCACATCAATGTATCATCCACTTATTGTGCCTGCTTGAGTAGATTATTGTCTGTTGCATAATTGCATTCTTTTACCTTTCCTTGTATATTAACTAGAGTTTGTCCATCACTTGTGATGCTACTTGTAGAGATGATTTATGTCAATTTAACTCTTGTAAGCTGATGTTATATTTCTGATATGCCTGAGGGGTTGTTCTGTTTTTTCTCACTCTCTCTCTCTACATTACATATGTTGACATGTTGTAGTTTTACCCGACTCTATTGTTTTAATTATAGATTTTGTCCATAAATAATCTCTATGATATCTTTCCTTTCAATTTTATTATGTTTTCATCTGCAAGATTAAAACTTGAAATCTTGAATAAGAGGATAGAAAACTTGTTTGGACAAATTTCTTTTTCCAAATTAATTAATTTATCTATGAAGAAATTTACTTCATTTTGTGTTGTTTTTGGACAAGTTTTTCTGAACATATCCATAACAGAATTCCAATCTGATAAGAATAATATTTAAAACAAAATATTGAAGAAAATAATGTTTTTTTATTGAATTTTAGATGTTGATAAAATTCAAACTTGTCTTGTTTTATTTTATAAATTGATGACATCATTCTTGTTTTCATTTTTTTATATGCAAATTAGGTTAACTATTTTAAATAATAGCATTTTTATTTATAATCGTTAGATACAATTACCTCTAAGAGCTTCTATTCAACCAGACTGCACTTAGAGATTTTCTTAAAAAAATTGTCTATTTTATATCATCCTCAATATCTTTAGTTCTAACTTAAATTGTATATTTTTTTTGGAAACTATCGGTAATTAAAAATGTCACAGTATTATGATATAAATTAATTATTGTAAAACCAAAATATGATTCCCTTGTTTAAAAATATTTATCTGTGTAAAATATTTATTTAAATTTTAATTATAATATAATTTATATGGGTAGAAGTATTTATTTACTATAAAGTATAATTATATAAAAATAACAATTTTTTTTATGTAATTCATTGTCTAAATAACCTTATATATTTATGGATTATCACATAGCATAAATTTATTAATCGAAAATATTTTTAAATAAAAATAATCTTTTAGCAACTATTTGATTTGATGAAGGTACATAAATATAATTATCAACGTACTTAAATTTATTGTTAATGAATTTTGATCAGTGATTTATTTTTAATGGCACATTCAAAGAACTATTATTATATTAGGATTTTGCTTAAAGAATTATATGTAGTATTTGCACGTTTTTTGGAATTGTTTTTTTTTTATTGTTCAGTTTTCTCCGAAAATAGTTACAATACGATTTTTTTATTCTAATTAGAATGTGGTAAGCTATTTTTTAACCCGCATATAACTTTCATTTTAACTTTAGTTCAGTTATTTTATATTTTTCAAGTTTTTAAAATATACTAATAAGGTTAAAAATTTACTAAATACATTTTTAAACATTTCTCAAAATAATATTTTTAGAAATTTGAATAATATGAATCGACTGATCAAACCCAATTAAACTCATTTTTGACAGATTAATTTGAGTTTTACATAAAAATTACACAAACCCAAGTCACTCCAGCACAATTAATTTTGATCAGGTTAGATAATAAGTTTTGAAAAACTCATTCTATATGAAATATTTGATATTTGAAATTATTGTTAGTATTCATTTATATATATATATATATTACTATTTATTTAATATATCTAAAAAACTAAATTCAAAATTGATCTAATCCAAACTCTTTAACTTGAATTGAATTCATATTAAATTCTAAACTAAAATAAACGGATCAAAGAGAATAATTAGAAACAAAAAAAAAATCAATGGTCATTGTGATGGATTTTTTTTTTTTCAAAACTGATATAGCCAATAAGTAAAGTTAAAAGGCAAATATAAATAATTAAAAATAAATAATAAATAATAAACATGACAGGAATCATAACAACCTTTCTGGAACCTCATCGTTGCACCTGACACATTTCTTTTAGACGTTGCCCTAATTTCTTCCGCAACAGGCAATTTCTTCATTCCTATGTTGTTTGTTATAATTAACGTTTTCCCTTATCCTAATTGTCTCCTTAATTTTTCATCTTTCTTATTCATTCCTCTCTATGCCTCTTAATTCAATACAAACAAACATAATAATATATGTATCCTTTGTTTTTCTGATCATGCAATTCAAACTGATTTATTTTCTGTTGTTATCTTCGTTAGTTACCTCATTTTTATGTCACTTATTGTATCATGGTTTATATATGGTGCATATTTGTATTATTGTTAAATCTCTACATAATGAATATATAACTGATAAGGTTGTTAGATCATGTTGTTGAAAATATATTTTGATGCTGCATGTATTCGCTTTAGTTGAAGATTAATGCTGTATACGTGTATATCTTTGTAGTACCCCTAATTAAATTTTATTGGCTTCTGTCTTCTTTGTTTTCTGGAGGAATTTAACATTGGTTTTTGAAGTGCTTGTCCCAGGGATCATGGAGGGAAGAATGGGGCTTTTGTTTCTGTTTTTGTTGGGTGCTGCTTGGGTTTGTGATGCAAGGGAGCTAGCAAACTGTGGTGGTAAGATTGTTAGACTAACTTTTTCTCATCCCTTTGCTTTTCTCTGTCATGCTCTGTGAGATGCATAGAACATAGTTACATATTCCTCCTGAGGGTTTGTTTTGATAAACTTTTTGTAAGTATTTTAGGAAAAGAAAGTAAGAATTTGTTTCTACAAATTAACATATATAAGCTATTTTACCTTGTTGAGAAACTCGTTTTATTTTTATTTTTGTTCTTTGATAAGTGTTTACAAAGAAGTGTATTCAAAATACAGTCTCATCTTATTTCTGATTGTATATATCACTTATGAAGTTGTGATAATCAAGCATAGCTCATTGAATTGCTTTGATCAGTCTGTAGAGGTTTTTGTGCTCATTTGATGGGAAAGGAATACCAATCCTAACATTCCTCTCCATAATAAGCTTTACAAGTGTGTGACAATTTATAAATTTCCCTTTCTTTTAGATAAATTGATGTAAGAAGTATGGGTGAAGTTATCATCATATTCAGGCACTTTTGAGAAGTTTTAGTAAAAAAGACTCCAATTTGTCAAAAATGTAACAGCTGTGTCTTACTTCTCATCAGAACACTGAAGCAAAAGTGTTACTTGCTTAACATATTGTGTAAATAATTTATGTTAAAGAATGGTTATAATTTTGAAATACAAATGCAGCTTCAGTTCTAATTCATCTTGCTGACATATTTTCCATGCAGAAGTAAACAGGAAATCAGATGTCTGTGAACTTTGTGAGGAATATACTGCTGAGGCCCTTGATTATCTAAATGATAAAGAGAACCAAAGAGAGATTATTGATTCACTTCACGATAAATGTTATCAGATTCTCTCTTTCAAAGAGCAGGTTGGTCTCCTTTCCTAGATCTGTATTTGTAGTTATTCTCAGCGGTTGCTAAAATTAACTTAATTTCCAGTTGCTCTGTTTAATTATTCTACCAATAATCTGGGCTCAGTTTTGGTTACAAATATGATAATTATACATATTTTAGTTTTCAAAAACAGAATAACTGGTAGGAGATAAGGAAAGAGGTTAGTGAGACTTGGCAGATAGTTACATAGATATGAAAGTAGGATGGCTTAAGGGAATAAAATTCACTCAGACTTGTTAGTTAGCATTATTAAATTGAGCATTTTCTCTCTTGTAAAAAGGAAAACTTTGGAAGATAATTCTCTCCTTTGTTGATAATCAATATTCAATACAAGCAGCAGCATTATTTTCTTATAGTCTGTTTCTAGGTTCCTAAACAAAAATACAACCCAGTTGTTTGTGGACTTTCTTTGGAGAAAATTTGTTAAATAAATTAGTGATTTAAGACATAATTATTGGACAAGCTGTTTTGGCTGGAGCAATAACAGCAAGTTGATAACAGGACAGGATTGCAGGTTTATCATAGGAGGAGGTTTAAGAAGAAAATCTATATAGGTAGTTTTTACAGGTAAGAGTTTGTTAGCAGAAAGGAACCCTTTATTAGGAAGCTTAGAAGGAAAAAGGGAGGGAGTTTATGAGACTTGAGAGACCTGTAATTGGAATAATCCAATGAAAAGAAGAGTGCTCCTTTATAACAGTTCTTGTACATTTGGTGAAATAAGGAAGTTTGATTTTCTTTTCATTGTTTTTCTCTGAAAATAGTGTTGATTCCTAAAACAAGCACTTGGGAATTTATAGGTTGAATGTAATTAATCAGAAGTTGTTAGACTCTATATTTGCTAACATATATTTATTCTATATTGCATAGTGCATTGAGTTGGTGGATTATTATGCCCCACGTTTCTTCTCAGAAATCGCATCAGTTCTACCTAGAGAACTTTGCAAACAGGTCCACCTCTGCCAATCTGCAACCATTTCTTCACAAGTTCAAGGAAATACTTGTGACTCTTGCAAAGATACTGTTTCAACCATACTGGTTAAGTTGAATGATCCTGACACTAAGGTTAGTAATTTAGCCTCCTACTGTGAAAGTTGAGTGTTACTTAAGAACACACTCTGTAACATTATTTAAAATTTATTCAAAACTACAAAATCATAATAAAAATTATTAAAAACAAAAAAAAAATCCATTTTATTTTAATTTCTAATAATTTTCAATAAATAAGAAATAGTATATTTAAAAAAGTGTGTTAAAACAGTGTGTTTGTGACATTTCTCATCAAAGTTTCTCTTATCCATCCTTCCTTGGCATGAGAATTTTCTGCACTTTCTTGTCACATAAGGTTGTTTTTTTCATATTTTCTATGCACTTGCAAATTACACCTTCTTTCCTTTTTCATTTGCTTAGATGGTTTGCAGTCAAAGAGAAGAAAGAATTTGATTATAGTCTATGATGCATGGATAGGATACGTGTATTAGATACAACAGTGATACGCTTATTTTGAAATCAACATGATACCATATCACATATACCTATTGAAAAATGTATAAAAATTATTAAAATATAATAAATATATAACTATAATTATGTAAATTACCTTCAGAATCTGCATGTGTACCAGGAAGAATCTGCATTACCCTCAGAAATAATAAAGTCTGAATTTTACATGTGTTTTTAATTTTGTTCTTGTAACATAGCACTCAGAAAACCCTCCCTTAAAAACTAGTTGCTAAGAGAGGAAAACTAAGTGACTTGATATTTTTTTACTGAGCATTTCTTATTACTTAATATGAAAGTTACATATGCAAAATACCAAAGTGCCTGTCATACACATTTGACCCTATCTAGACTTCTAAGCCTTCTAAATTTTTTGTTTTGACCCCACTCTGCAAGTGTCTTTTCTCTACGTTTTTTGTCACTTTTGTTGCATATGACACTAACTATTTAAAATGTCAGCTTGAGATAATGGAAGCACTGTTGAAAGCCTGCAATTCTATGGATCAGTTGGCAAAGAAGGTGAGAAAAGTCTGGAAAATTGTATCTTTCTTTTACTCTCTTACTAAATTCCGTTGAATTCTTAAACACCATGTTGCATTGAATCTATCCTTTGAATCCAAAAGAGGATTTACAAATTTTTGTCCTGGTCTTACTGAAAGAAAATTTTGCAGCCATAGTTTTGGTCCACAGGAATTTTCATTTAATGGTTTATCGTTGCTGTCAACCTCCTCACCTAGCCAATAATTAAGCTTTTGTGTGCAAATTGTTGACAGTATTGTCACTTCACCATCCAAAGGATGGTTGGTCCAACCAAATAAATGAAATAATTGTGTACTGTTGGAACTGGATAAACTTTTCTTATTGTAGGGGCATCAACAGAGTTGAAAATATATAAATCTCATGAAAGAAGGTTAAGATCGCCTAAAGTCTTGTAACAGTAATAATAATGGATAAAATTTATATTCACTTCTTCAAGTGTTTCTAGCAGTGTTTTTGCAATCATATTTGTGTTTCATTTTGGTAATCTATAACCTTTAACATGAACTTTTATTATAAGTTATCAAAATTAAACTCTAATAATTACTTTAAAAGGTTACCACAAGGAAAGTTTTTAATCGGAATCAACTCATACTTGTTAAACTATAAAAAGTAAATTCAAATGCACATATAAAATTGCATCTAGGTTTGTTCTAAGAAGATAAGCTAAAGTGTAGGCAGAGCAACCTGGATCAATCATATTCTCTTGAGAGTATTACTGTCACCTGAGCTCTTCTTACCTGTTCCTATTAGGCAAATTCACACACCAAAGAGAAGCATTACATTGATAATTTTCATGATCAATTGTTTCGTCCTCTTCAAGGTTTTTTTTAATGGTGAATTTTATTTTTGCAGTGCAAGAGGATGGTTTTTGAATATGGACCTTTGATTATTGTCAAAGCAGAGAAGTACCTGAAAACAACAGATATATGCACTGCATTACATGTTTGTCCAGCTTCCACTGCAGTTAGCAACAACGAAGCCTCAATCATGGAAGAAGTACCTTTGATTTCTGACTCTTAATCGTGGGAGAAGAGTTCTATTACATTTATGCAGTGCTTATTGCTTTAGTTCTACTCCTGATGTTTCTATCTAAACTAAAATCCATGTGCTTCTAACTATGTGCTCCTCATACACAGCAGTTACTCGCCTTAAATGTCAAAGAATATGATTCTGTGATGCCACTGTTTTACATGAGTTTCTTCATTTTGAAAGAGTGGCATTTAAGTTCCAAAAAATGTTTTTGTTTATTAACTACTTTTCGAACAAATTAAAAAAGATAGTAATTATAACTTGATAAATAATATTATTATCATGTTTATAATTCTTATAATAGATTAATATAGAATAAATTCCCCTGCTTGATGGAAATTAAATAGAAATTTTGAAACTCGACTTTAATGTATTAAAATTTAGAATCTATCCCTTTTAAAATGAAAAAAAATATGTTTTAAGCTAAGGGGTGTGATTATTTTATTAAAAAATTTAAGTCCCTAATTTAATCGCTATAATTTATTATTATTATTATTATTTATGTTAAATTTAAAATAGTTAATGTAAAATGACTTCTGGTTGTGATGCTGGCAAAATGTTTGTTTTCATTCCTAAATGATCTAGCCTTATTTTTTTGTCTTTACTATAATGTACCCTCATTGATTATTTATCTGTTTATCATACAAAAGTTTAAACAATCATTTCAAGTAATTTTTGTTATTGTCCGTGTTAAAATGGAAACTTTATTTTATTTTTAAATTACTAAAATAAATATTTATCTTAAAGTAAATATTATGAAAAAAGTAATTTTAGATATATATAAAGAAAAAAATTAAAAAAATAATAATGTGTCAACTAAATTTGCTATTTTATTATATTAAACTTGAATGATCAATTTTAAAATTTAATGTATAATATACTAAGGAAAGAATTTGGTGTACACTCCCTTTAGTCCTATACCATTTTGACACTTATTTCTATAATATTATTTTTTGTTAGTCATTGATGGTGTTCTTATTTGTACAATAGAGGTAAAATTTGTAAGTTTTGTTTTTTCTCTCATGCGTTGGAATTGTAAGTAGTACACACAATTTGGAACATTAAGAGAACATATATTAATAAAGGAAGAAAATGACATTTTCCCTTTTTTATTCATGTAATTTATCCAACTTGCCCCCTTGAGATTTTTCTTCTGTTTGATTTTTTTATTGTTTATTTTTTTCCTGTTGCTTGATAGTTGACTGGGTTTGGGATTTTTTATTTTCAGTCTTGATTACGAGGATTAAAATGTTGTTAAAGTCTATGTGCGGATTATTTTAAAGAGCGTACACAAAGGTTTCTGTAGACACATAATTCCTACACTTTCAAAAGTGATATTTTTATTTATTATTCACTAGTGAGAGATGATTTCACGTTATAATTATTATAATAATAATAATAATAATAATAATTATTATTATTATTATTATTATTATTATTATAATTATTGTTCTCGCCAGTTGACTCTGGGAGCAGATCGTGACTCTGTCTGTCTCTGTTGGATTTTGCTCTTTTCCTGGGATGCTGGAATGCGACTCCGCTTGGAACAGAAGGGGTCGTACCTGTTGATTGCACTCTGACGATCAAGTCAGTACTAGGCTAAGAAACAATGAGTAAGTAAATAGTTTCAGTCTTAGAAATGGTGTACCTTTACCAAGGATCTCAAATCCCTTTTATATACTACTTTTAGGCTACCTCATTGTAACAACCTTTCTCTTACGAGAACCTTATCTCGAGTGAAAGTAGGTTTGATGGGGAGATATTCTATTACGATGTCACACAATCTTAGTGTAACAACTAGACAAAATCTTCCTTCTTGGAGTGCATAATCTTAACAACATGGTCGTCAGGGTACCAACTCATGTACCAGCATCATGGGGTCCATCTGTCATTGTAGGCGCTCTAGCCTTTACGTATCATGCGTGCAACTTACCCCTGAAACCCTAGCGCTCTTGGGCCTAAGCGTCTTTAGGGGGTATTTACTTGTGTTAGTCCCAAATGTACTATACACACCACATGCATTTTCTCGCTGACTAGGCCTTACATATATACGGGTTTCAACACACGCATTCTTGGAGCCCACTCACGTGGTCCATTAACTCGACCAGACCACCGAGTTGACCTGCTCCACACAAGTGCCGATGTCCGATCACCTGAGCACCGAGCCTAGCGCTCTAGTCTAGTACAAATATTATTATTATTAATATTATTATTATTATTATTATTTTATTATTATTATTGTACTGATCAGTGCTCAACTCTCGGTATTATTTTGTATGCTCGGGTCTTTGCGATAAAGGGAGGACAACTCGGTCGTTGGGTCTGGGTGAGACCTGAGTAGATGGCCCTTTATCAGGGTAGGCCCAAAGCGCGCAGTATGGTCATCACGCAAGAGGCAGACTTGATGATCATCCAATTGAAGATTAGGTAGAAAAATGGTTTTCGATAATAATTTTCACCTAATAATTAATAAAATAAAATTAAGTTAATGTTAGGAAGGGAAAAGAACATTTATACCACTCAATCTTATGAGATAAGTAAATAACAAGAATCATCACCAGTTCCCTATCTCACAAGATAAAAACTTTTAAAAGAAAATTTTGTATTTTTCAAATTTTGATTCTGGATAAGTTAAAAAGTGTTACTTTTATAAGTAAGGAAGGGATAACTTGTCACAAGTCACGTATATCTTTTTATTATATCAAAGTTATAAAAATGAGTACAATAAATTCTTATATAAAGATTTTGATGATAAAAGGGATTTAGGAACATTTTTCTTTCCTAGCCCTTTGTCAGAACATAACATATATTAATAATAAGGATAACTAGTTTATTCTTGTTAGACTAAAAAAAATATACATTTACTTTTATTTCAAGGATCGCTTCAAAACTTGTCCAAAAGTAGGAATGAGAGGTTTTTATGCTTTGTGGGTGGAGACATCATCTCTCATTTACGGATAATAAATAAAATATGACACCTCAAGGTGTAGGAATGATGTCTCGAGTTTGGTATTCACTCCCCCTACCTATACACCAGTCCAACATTTATTTTCTATTATTTTTTTATTAGTCATTTTTATGTTATTTTTGTCACTAACTCATTGTTTCTTCTTTTCTGTGTTAGGTTGTAGGGGGTAAAATTTTAAGGTTCTTTTAGGCACAATTGCGATAACACAATAGAAAAATAAGAGAGAAGTTTAATTTGTATGTTGCTCATTCTTATTTGAGTGGTAATAGACTAAGTCATATAGAGAAATATATTAACACCTTTTTCCTCCATGGAAACATTAAGGATGATATATTGATGTCTAAACCTGAAAGTTTCGAATAACCTAGGAAGGAGAACTAAGTATACAAACAATGGAGGTCGTTGTATGGTTTGAAACAATCTTCAAGGTAGTGATTTAAGACGTTTGATGAATTCATTGTCTCTCATGGGTACGTCAAAAGTCTTTATGATCCATGTATGAGATATCCAACACTTCCTCATCCTTGATTCTTCCAAGTATGACAGTAATTTTTTTTGTACTTGTATGGACTGATAGGGCTTAGATAGTACCTGGAATTGGTTGTAACAATTGTCTTTGATCCCTTAGTCGCTCCTCCTTCGTCCTTCTCGAACTCGCTTCTTCGTGCCCGGTCGGGAGTTAACTTGCAAAAGGTTCTTCGACGATAAAGTAAGTACTCTATATAAGAGTATATGATGTATTTGATAAAAGCGTACCTTACTCTTTGTAGAGAGTATATTTATAGTATTTGGTCATGGACCCTCTATTACCCTCTATTATGATGGGTCGAATCTATCAAATATAAGTGTTAACTTATTTCTAGGGAGATTCCCTGATTTCCTGGGATGTTACCCATATTTGGTGGGATATGTCCATGATTTTCAAGGAGTCTTTCCAACTACCTTAACTACTATTTATTATAACTCCTTTAAATGTATTCTAACCCGGTCGGTCACCGAGACCGAGAGACATGGCTTGTCCGGTATCGACTTGTACAGTTTTCTTTGCTAGAATTCTTGAAATGATATTGGCCAACACTATTGATTTGTATTTGTTTTTTTATTATCTTTAGGAACTTGATATCAGCAATAACATTATAGCTTAATTGTCTTTTTTGTTGTAGAATGAGAGACAAAATTTTGTTAAAATTTGGTAAGGGTTGAGTAAGGAGAATTTGAGTTTTCAAGGTTCCATAAACTTCTTCCAAACCTTTTAAAAAACACATAAAATGTTCAAACTTCCTATATTTAGCAATAGTCTTTACAAGAATACATGTACACATGACATTGTAGACACAAACAAAAATTGGCCTAAGCGTCTCAAGTTATTCCCATAAAATTTTGGAGTCAGTAAAATAATCTAATACTCTAACACACTTCTCTCTTGTTATTTGATAAAATTCACTTTGTGTAGAAGATCTGATATACGAAAGTGATCGCTTTTTAAAAATCTTTCCTTTAAATCTTTCCACAAATAATTTACATTATCAATATACACATTATTCCCAAAGATCAAAATTAGCATCTTCTAATAGGAGTTCAACAATATCTATCAAATTTATGTAGGAGTTCAATAACATCTCTCAAATTTATTATTGAAAAGTAAAGCACACTTCATTGTTCTACTCCGAGAATAATAATTGACATCATTGAACAGAGGTGTCACAAAAATAATTTTTTTAAAAAAAATCTGTGAAAATAACAAGAATTGAAAGAATTTTGATAATAAAAAGAATATAAATAAAAACATAAGCAACAGAAAAACAAGAAGGTGGTGACGGAACAAAATTGAATTAATATGCTTTAATGCCATAATAAAATCTTAAATTTAGATAGGTAATAAGAAAAAAAAACAGAGAAAAAACAAAAAGAAAAAGAAAATACAGAGAAACATATATTCTTCTATTAGAATGAAACAGAATCACATATAAAGCTACATCATACAACCAAAAAGAAAAATTAACTTAAAACAAAAAGAAGGTCCACAAACCAAAAACGAAAAAAAAAAAACTTAATAGATCATCATAAATAATCAGAGGAACTTGCAATTTATAGAAGGACCAGAGGTAATGTTTATTATTGATTAAAGTTATTATTACGAGATTGAAGAGATAAGGATGGAGCAGCACAACATGGCCCACAAGAATATCAAAAGATAAGAAGTCCAAAACTGAAAGCACGCTTTTAGGGTATACTGTAACCACCGCCTGCTTTTATATATATTTTTTTATCTTATATATGAGTAGGTGAAGGATTTGTCCATGCATTTTTTAAGCTAGCATTAATGATTTCTCTGCACGCCACTTATTATTTTAACATCAGTTATCCATTTTAATCTACTATTTTTAATCCATATAAGTATATATAACAGCATCCTCAGAAAAACTAACTTCAACTTAATCTTAATTTTCTAGTTTCCTTCATTATTTTGTCACCATTTACTCACTTAGATCAAAGATACTAACCTCACAAAGAGCTCATTTGAAACACATTAAATGTTTAGTAAGAATATTTGGATCTTTGATATAACTTTCTACACTAGTTTGCTTCTCACACCCACGTAAAGTCTTACCTTGTAGACAAATCTTTTATGCAATTTTGTTTTTCAATACAAAACCATGTGGGTTTAAACACATTTTTATAAGTGTTTTCAATACACATCGGATGTAACCACTCTTCTAGATTATCACTTTTATGTGAAAAACCTTTTATAACCTTTTATATCATTTTTTTTCATAGTACACTTTCACACATCCATATCATTGAAATGCAAATAAATTCATTATTCAAATATTTGTTAATAATAAGAGTAAATTTGTAAACTTATATTTTATATTTTAAAATAAAAATTATCTCTCAATCATTATATAACTCAGAAACTTCAATAAATCAACATCACAAATTTACTATAACATCCTTCAATCCAAACAATCTCACATTCTCTCAAACACTCACATCTACTCTTTCCCTTCCTCTCGAATCTCATCTCTAATTCAAACGTGTTTATATATATATTTAATTAAAATAGAAGTAAAAGATAATATTTTTTATATATTTCGTCTTATGATACTGAACACTGTTTGAAGCCTTAGCACATGATCATTGTTGCTATTAAATTATCAACCATTATTTGTAGTATATGATTCAGTTATAACAATATTATATGACCTAATATGATTATACCATTAATTTTTCACATAAAAATATATATAATAGCACACCTCTCACACCCATTCCAGCGGAAACAAATTCATGTGGACAAAATTTTGATGGAATTTTTAAACTATGGTCTATCTAACACCCATTTAGACACAACCACACATTTATGGGTAAACCACTTATGCAGTTTTCTCCTTTAACACGCATTTCACACCCATGAACGAACCTCTAGTGTTATTACTCTTGCACATGGTAACTTTTTGCTAAGGGAATATCTAAAACTAATTTTAATATAAAACTCACAAGATCAATCACAAATATTGTATAAAGTCTTGTGTTTGTATTTTCTTTATTTAAAAAATACACTACAAGCATGTTTTTTTTTTTTATCAAAAAGTCTAATAATGTCACTTGAATTGTAACATTTTCAAAAGTTGTTACATTTTATCCAAGAATGAACTGATTTTTAGTCTAATCGGTGTCTTATAAAAGATAATAGTAGAAGTGCAGCAAAATTAACTCCTTCTAATACCTCATATTGCAAATTGCAAGTCTATAAAAAAAACATGAAAACTTATCTATAGAGAATAGTGTAAAATATGCATATATGGCATACATGACATATATGTGGTTTAAAAATAAAAATAAAATAAAAGATAATATTAGTTGGTTATGAAATTTGAAAAAAATAGTTTCTATATTTTAAGTATATTGATGGGATGGGTTGATTATGTGTGTAGAAAGAGAAATTTGGTCCTTCTTTTAACTCATAGAGATACTTTCTTCTCATCAAAAAAGTGTTGTAAAAATAAGAAAAAAGTTAAGAAGGAGAAAACTAATTTTAGAATTTATTATCTATTATCTACCTATTGAAGAACAAATTTCTATGGATTAAGGTACGCATATTTCAACTTATGAGATTATGAAAATCATATAGTTCTAAGATCAAATAGACTAAAAGAAATATTTATATGTGATATCAGAGTCAAGTTTAATAAGAACATATTATTTTTCATTATTTTTGAATTATTCCCACTAATTAATAGTCCTAATTTTATTGATGAGAAAAATGATAATTTTATCAATTATCTATTTTCACTGCTTAATAGGTTTTGCTTTATGTTTTGTTTTCTTTATTATTTTCTATAAATTAATAATTTATTGCATTGGAAAGTGAGAAGTAAGTTATTCTTTTTTAATGATGATTAGTGATAATATATTTCTTGGGAGGTGAGGAATTTTAAAACTGAGAACATGCCATTGATGAACATTGACATATATATATATAAGAAAAATGATACATTGACAACTTGCTCCAAGATACAACCTTCTTTCTTTGCCTAAAATTTTAAATTTTGTATGAAATGACAAAAATACTTTTTTTTATATCATCAATTAAGGGTTATATAGTGGAGCAAGTTGTCCATATATCATTACTCTATATATAAATGCGGCATAGACATAAAAGTAAATTTTGTTGAGTGATACTATGTACGCTTTATTATTGTTACTATTGCTTTCTCAAAATTAGGGATGTCAATGCGGGACGAGACATGCAGGTCGATCCGCAGCTCGCTACCAAAAAGTGTAGGGTGGGTTCACTAATCTAGTCTGCTAACCCTCTTAGACCCACTCTACATAACCCGCAACTCATGCGGGGCAAGATGGGATGGCCCGCTGACTCGCATAAATAAAAAAATAATTATTTTATTTTTTGCAAAAAAGAATCATAACCCACTCCTTCATTATTGCAGTGTAACCTTTATTTTATTTTATTTTAAAAAATTGAATTTAATATACTAAAAATGAAATGTTTTATTTTAATCATCTAAAAGAGTTAATATTAAGAGTGAGAGTGTATCTAATTTTAAGTAAAATCTTATATTTAAAATTTGTTAATAAAAAAATAATATAAAGAAGATATTTCAATAAGATACTCTTTAACAAATTAGTCATCTTCATTAAAATATTTTGTAACAAAAATTTGAGAAGATACTATGATACATTTACATACATATAGAGGGAAAATAGGTGCAAAACAAAACTTTAATTATTTTTAATCAAGCCTTCTAACAACCCTCATACTTGAATTCATATTTTTATCTTAATTGAATGAATTGAAACATGGATAGATTTTAATTTTTCAGCAAAAGAAATAGTTTTTTTTTATAATTAATAAAATTTTAATTATTTTTAAAAATATTTTCCTTATACGAGTTGACCCTCATTCCTTGCATGGGATGGGCCAAGTGCAGGGCGAGCCCGCCCGCTCTAGAAATAGTGGCAGAGTTGCCAAGCTGTGAATACCACCGCCAAAGCGGCCTTCTCAATGGCTTGGTACTGCATTTTTGGTCCCTACAATAACTTACTCACATAGTAGACCAACTTCTAGACCTTATCTTGATCTTGCACAATGAACGAGTTGATTGCTTGATTTGTGACTGCAAAATAAAGGCGAATTGGTGTACGTGGAAGCGACTTACAAAGAACAGGGGGACTGGCCATGTACTCTTTCAACTTGATGAAGGCTTCTTCACACTCACCAGTCCACACAAAACGGTTGTTCTTCTTAAGGAACTGAAAATATGGATACCCTTTATCTCCACTAGCCAATAAAAATCAAGACAGGGCAGTCATACGTCCAGTTAACTGATGGACCTCCTTCACGTTGATAGGGCTTCTCATCGCTATGATCGCAGCGCATTTATCGGGGTTCGCCTCTATACCCCCTCTTAGTTAGCAAAAGCCCAAGGAACTTCCCTACTTCTACCTCAAACACACACTTCTCTGGGTTCAGCTTCAAATTATACTTAGCTATTGTCGTGAATAACTCCTCTAAATCAACAATGTGTTGATGCATGTATGTTTCGCCTAAGCATTGGGGCGAGAATCCTGTCCATCAACCTCTGGTAAGTGGCGCCAGCATTCTTGAGGCCAAAGGGCATGACCTTATAACAGTAGTTGGCGAACTCAACCATAAAGACAATCTTGTTCTTGTCTCTCAGGTGCATATGGATTTGGTTGTACCCCGAGAACGCGTCCAAGAAGCTCAACAGTCGACAACCCGAGGCACTTTCCACCAAGGAATCTATACTTGGAAGCGGGTAAGAATACTTGGGAAAGCCTAGTTCATATCGGTAAAGTTGACGCACATCCTCCACTTCTCGTTGGCCTTTTGCACCAGCACCACATTTTCCAACCACTCAGGGTATTGGGTTTCCCTTATGTGGCCAACATTTAGAAGCTTCTAAGTCTCTTCTCTGATGATTAGACGCTCATCTTCAATAAACTTTCTCCTCCTCTGGACTACTGGGCTAACCTTCTCATCCATAGTAAGCTTACGTATAGAAAATCTAGGTCTATCCCGGGCATGTCCGCGGATGACCAAGCAAAAGCATCCATGTGCTTTGATATCCTCTCGGCTACCTTATCCTGCAACTCTTGACATATCGATGTGACGAGCTTGAACTTCTTCCCTTCTATTTCTCTTTCCTAAACCTCCCCAGCAAGTCCAGGTCGCCTCTCATTGGCGACTCCAGCCTCCACAATCCCTTCTAGTTCTCCCGCCTGAACAGGGATTGAGCACGTTCCCCTTTTGCTCTTCAGGCTACTCTCGTAGCATTTCCGCTAATCATACCTGATGGTAATTACTCTTCCCTCAAAAGAAGGAAACTTCATCTTCATGTGCTTCGTTGAGGCTACTGCACCCAACCTATTCAAAAAAAGGTTTCCCCAAATGCAGGTTATAGGCTTAAGAAACATTAAGAACAATGTACCTTACAGTAATCGTTCGAGATGAGGTGCCATCAGAAAAAGTCATCCTCAGCTCAATATACCCTCGTACTTCCACCTGATCTCCCACGAAGCCGACCAAGCACCCATTGTGCGGCCTCAACTGGTTGGGACATAACTGCAAATTGGTGAAAGTTGACCAGAACATCACATATGTCGAGCTCCCCTCGTGCAACAACAACAATTATAAATAGGCATAGATATAACATAATAATCATTAATTATATTATATTATATTATATTATATTATATTATATATAATGTAATTGATAATCGATTGCGTTATATATAATATAATAAAATATTAATCAATTTTTTAATAAAAATTAAAATAATAATTAAATAATATAACATTTAAATATTGATAAAAAATTAAAATAGTTATTATAACTAAAAGTAATCATATTATTAGTATTAACAATAAAATTAAAAAAATATATTTAAAAATAATAATAAATTTATAAAATACTAATAATATTAATGTTAAAAACTAAAAATAATAATAAAATCTTAAAGTAATAATAGTCAAAATAAATATACAAAATAATAATAATGTATACAAATAATAATAAAATGATAAATAGTAATTATAATAATAATAAAAAATTATAAATAATAATAATAATTAAAATAAACTATAAAATAATAATATTATTAACAATAATTATTTTATTTTATGATTTTTTTATATATTTTTAGATGTATTGGTGTCCCGACAAGTCCTCGGTCATTGATCCTAGAGGCTGACCTCAGACACCGCACACCGGTGCTTGATAATGGAAGGGGACCACGTAAGGGGGGGCCTAGACGCACCTATCAGGAGGTTGGTCAGTCTTCGGACATCGGTACCATAGATCCCGATGTTGGAGATCGACATCAGACCTCGTTAATAGGAGAAGAGATCGGACATCGGCAGTTTAAACGTTATAGTGGGCCACGTAAGGTGGACCCTAGAATTATACTAAGTTAACAGTTAAGATATTAGATATGTGGGAAGCCTAAGACACAAAGGATCCATGCACGTGGTGTGTAGAGCGCATACAGGCGCGACACGAGTGAATAACCCTGGAAGGCACCAACATTAGGGTTAGGGTTTCCAAGGAAAGTTGCATGCATGACACGTGAATACTTAGAGCACCCACGAAGCAGATGGTGCCAGAGACTAGGTGCACAAGTTGGTACCCAGACGGCCACTCTGATTCATTGCACTCCAGTTAAGGGAAGTTCCATGTGCCAGATACGCTAAGATTATGTAAATAGTGGCGCAAGGACGTTCCCCAAGGAACCCTATATAAGGGTAACAACACAAAGGTAAATCTTAGTTTCAACCTATATAAAGGGCATCCAGAACCCTAGCAAGGTACGGAGTTTCTAAGACTGGAGCTAATATACACTCTTGGTGTTTCTTTGCCCTTATACTGACTTGAGCGTCGGAGTGCAAACGGCCGTCAAGGCACCCCTTTGTCTTTGCAGGTGAGAGATTCTTTGATTAAGGAAGTACGATTCTCAGACGGAGATAGAAGGGTCAAAGGCTGCCATTAGAGTCAACCGGCAAAGCGAGTCAATCGGCAAGAACAATTGGTAACGTTAGATAATTCGTAATTTTTTTGGATCAACTGCACGAATTGTATCATAATAATGTTTTAACAAAACGTGATTATTATGTATAAATAACTTATCTTTTATCATCAATCATTATATGTTTAATATTTATTTTCAATAATGTATATGTTCTAATTACATGTATTTTATGTACAAATAAGTAATCATATTTATTTTAAATAATATTAACTAGAAGATAAAATTATAATTATATAATATTTTTTAATCAATCACATTACTCACAAATTTTCGTTTCTTTTATTTGTCTCCACTTTTTTCTTTCTTTCCTTAATCAAATTAATCTTTCTTTTTATTTTTTTTTTTCTTTTCAAATTTATCATTTTTCTCCCATCAATTCAAACAACCCTCAATTCAAACAAAACATAAAAAAAATATGATAAAGTTTATAAAAAGACAATAATTTAAACGTTTAAAAGTTTCAGAAAAAAAAAAATAAAACAAGTAAAATTTACACATAAAACCAAAACAAAGAAAAAAAAGAGTTGGGAGCCGAAAGCACTAACTTTTTTGTGAATTATGTTTTATTACAATTTTACATTAACTTTAAATGAAAATATCTTTTAAGTGGCGTCCAATCTTATTAGCTTTAAACTGGCTCGTATAAAGAAAAAAAATGAAGTTATAAATAAACTAACAAGTTAAATCCAAACTTCAAAATATTTAGCCATAAGGTAAATTGAAATTTGAAATTTGAAAATTTAAATAAATAAGTTAAATATGAACAATACTTTTGCACAAGTTAAATCTAAACTTTGTGTTTGATATTATAAATGAATACTTACATTAATAAGTACATCAATTATTTGCTCAATCAAAAGGAGGAAAGTGATGAATAATTTATTCATGTTGTATCAATATTGAATAAAGTAAAGAACTATCTTAGTGGTTGGTTATTTTTGTCTCCTATAGAGACAACACTAATAATAATAACAATTATAAGGGCACCAAGATGATAACTTAAAATGAAACTTGGAGAAATAAGTTATTGGTTATAATAATTCTATAATATCTCACCTCAATTTTTTTAAGATTACATAAGTGAGTTTAATCATTAGAAATATTTTTTGGTAAATTCAATAACTATGTCACGACTTTCTTATTAAAATACATATGACTAAGGAAGAAGGATGCACTGTATGTTTGGATAACTATAAAATTAAATATGATCTCTAAAATTACATCCAAAAATTTGAAAAAAGTGAAATTAAAAAAAGTGGAAACAACTGTATATTCATTTGACTTTCAATATGAAAACTGGTATATAAATTAATAATTCTTTAACTCTTATATGTGACGTTATGACATATAAAAAGTTAAATATCAAATAACTAATTTATTTAAACGATATATTAGAATATTTCAACTAATCATTGACATTATCGATAGAAAAAAGGGACTTAATTTAAGTCACTTTAATAATGGAAAAACATGTTTATATTTAAAAATCTTCCATTATCTAATAGTTGAAGTAAATAAATATTGTGCCCTCTATCTTCCTATTTCAATTAATTTTTTATTAGTAAAATTTATACTAATTTATATATTATAAAATACTATTATTTTTAAATATAAGTTTTCCAACACTTTTTAAAAAATATTATATAATATTCTGATTTTTTTTCTTATTAAATATTTTCTTATTTTTAAAATAATATTATGTAGGTTGTAATTAGGTCAACTTCCCTATCCCTCGAGGATCTTTCCTTAAGTAGAATTAGGTTCACTGGTGAGGCATCCTGTGACGTGTTGCACAAGCTTTGGTGCAGCCGCAGCACAAGACTTGCCTCTTCTGGAGTGCAATCTTTCTAACAGTATGACCGCCAGGGTACCAACACTACGGCGCCATCTGTTTTGTAGGTGCCTTAAGTATTCACGGGCCATGCATGCAGTCTTTCCCTAGAAACCCTAACCCTTACGGGCCTTAGTGCCTCTGGGAAACACTTGCTTTTGTCGTACCCGAATGTACTATACACACCCCATGCATGATCCTCTCAAATTACCTCCTTTAAGGCCATAGAGGCGTACAAAAAGGCGAGTCCAATGAGAAGTATCGCATCTTCGGAAGGGAGCATGATATGTATGTGAAGGTTCTGCCTTGTAGGGAAGGCGAACCCGTGTGCGTCGATGACCGCGCGGACCCCGAAGATCCCTTCTTCTTCATGTACTCAACCACCTTCAAGAGGCTCAAGCTTTGCCTTCCTTTCACGGGGTTCGAACGCGCGCTCCTGACCGAAAGGTCAACTCAGCTAGGCTTGAGGCTTGAGGAAAGGTCAACTCAACAAGAGCAGCGGCTTGGCCAACTGGAAGGAGAGCTAGTTCGCAAGGACGAACTCTTCGAACAGACCAAGACGGAGCTCACCAACAATGTTACTAACGCCTATGCCGTTGGGTTTGATGATGCCACGACCCAGGTTGCCTACGCGCATCCTGAGGTGGATCTTTTCCAAACCGGTTTGTCGAAGATGATCGTTGATGGGCAGCTGGTCAATGCCCAGGAGTGACTTCTTCTTTGTTGTAATTATTTGGCTGTCTGATGCACATTCTTATAATTTGTCCATATACTCTTAATTTATAAAATATGCTTTCTGTCTGATCTTGTTCCCTTTTCGTTGTTAACTGCTTTGCCTAACTTGTTTAGTCTAACAACGCCTTAGAGCCTTTCTTACTTAGGTAGCACGCTTCTTTACCGCTCGCTTGACTTTATTCTTTCTTCGTCGTCTTAGGGTAGAGGCAATGCTTACCCAAGCTCCTACTTCGCCCTATCCTTTGCCAAGCAAAGGTAAGGAAGATGTTGCTTTCAACCTTGGCTCATAAGGTCGAGGGAGATCTTTAACTAGGTATCGCGCTGTTCTCGACCTTGTCTTACAAGACAAAAGAGAGGTTCACTTAGCTGGACTCGACCTTTCGACACAGAGGTAAGGGAGATGTATGACTGGAAACCATGCTAACCTTGCCTTACAAGACAAGGAAGATGTCCTTCTTTTTGACCTCGCCCTAACCGTATAGAGGCAGGGGAGAATTTTAATTGGTAATTGTTCTGTTCTCGACCTTGGCGTTCCCACGCAAGAGGGAGGCTCACTAAGAACCATGCTATTCCAAGTCTTGGTGTTTCTAACCCAAGGGAGATGCTTACTTTGCTTACTAACCTCATCCCTGCCGTATAGAGGCAAGGGAGGATTTTAACTGGGGAACCTTTTGTCTCGACCTTGGTGTTCCAATGCAAGAGGGAGGCTCACTTAGGAACCATACTATTCCTGATCTTGGTGTTTCTAACCCAAGGAAGAGGTTCATTAACTGACCTCGTCCTCGCCGTATAGGGGCAAGGGAGGATTTTAACTTGGAACCTTCTGTCTCGACCTTGGTGTTCCCATGCAAGAGGGAGACTCACTTAGGAACCATACTATTCCCGATCTTGGTGTTTCTAACCCAAGAGAGAGGTTCATTAATTGACCTCGTCCTCACCGTATAGGGGCAGGGGAGGATTTTAACTGGGAATCTTTTGTCTCGACCTTGGTGTTCCCACGCAAGAGGGAGGCTCACTTAGGAATCATACTATTCCCGATCTTAGTTTTTCTAACCCAAGGGAGAGGTTCATTAACTGACCTCGTCCTTGCCGTATAGGGCAAGGGAGGATTTTAATTGGGAACCTTCTGTCTCGACCTTGGTGTTCCCACGCAAGAGGGAGGCTCACTTAGGAACCATACTATTCTCGATCTTGGTGTTTCTATCTCAAGGGAGAGGTTCATTAACTGTCCTCGTCCTCGCCGTATAGGGGCAAGGGAGGATTTTAACCGGGAACCTTCTGTCTCGACCTTGGTGTTCCCACGCAAGGGAGGATTTTGCTAATATAGTCTCACATCGCTCAGGAGTCAAGGTCAATGGTAGTTTATATACTCCCTCAACCCACCGAGGCGCCTTTTCAGGACAAAACCATGACGAAGCACCGACCTCCAAAGCAGACAATACCTTGGATGCGATGATTGACCCTAGCGATGCTATCTCTGGGAGGTTGGAACATTGGCGACCACCGTGGGGCCGAAAAGGCTCCTTAGCCCCTCAGTTAAGGGGAATCCACTTCCCTTAGACCTCGATTGGGGGGCTTGTTTCCATATGCCAATATAGTCCCACAGGAGTCGAGGCCAAGGACAGTTTATATACTCCCTACTCCCTCAACCTACCGAGATGCCTTTTCAGAACAAAACCGTGACGGAACACCGACCTCCAAAGCAGACAATACCTCGAATGTGGTGATTGACCCTAGCGATGCTATCTCTCAGACTTTGAGGTCGAAACAAATCTTATTAGCTTTAAACTAGCTCGTATAAAGAAAAAAAATGAAGTTATAAATAAACAAACAAGTTAAATCCAAACTTCAAAATATTTAGCCATAAGGTAAAGTGAAAATTGAAATTTGAAAATCTAAATAAATAAGTTAAATATGAACAATACTTTTGCACAAGTTAAATCTAAACTTTGCGTTTGACTGTTCTTTAACTATTATAAATGAATACTTACATTAATAAGTACATCAATTATTTGCTCAATCAAAAGGAGGGAAATGATGAATAATTTATTCATGTGTATCAATATTGAATAAAGTAAAGAACTATCTTAGTGGTTGGTTATTTTTGTCTCTTATAAAGACAACACTAATAATAATAACAATTATAAGGGCACCAAGATGATAACTTAAAATGAAACTTGGAGAAATAATTTATTGGTTATAATAATTCTATAATATCTCACCTCAATTTTTTTAAGATTACATAAGTGAGTTTAATCATTAGAAATTTTTTTTGTTTGAAATTCAATAACTATGTCACAACTTTGTTATTAAAATACATATGACTAAGGAAGAAGGATGCACTGTAAGTTTGGATAACTATAAAATTAAATATGATCTCTAAAATTACATCCAAAAATTTGAAAAAGTGAAATTAAAAAAAGTGGAAACAACTGTATATTCATTTGACTTTCAATATGAAAACTGGTATATAAATTAATCATTCTTTAACTCTTATATGTGACGTTATGACATATAAAAAGTTAAATATCAAATAACTAATTTATTTAAACGATATATTAGAATATTTCGACTAATCATTAACATTATCGATAGAAAAAAGGGATTTACGTCACTTTAATAATGAAAAAACATGTTTATATTTAAAAATCTTCCATTATCTAATAGTTGAAGTAAATAAATAGGATGATCTTTATTTTTGGGTAAATTTTCTATTTAACACTATTTACATTTTTATTTTTTTATTTAGCACTCTTTTGTTTTTATTTTTCTATCTAGCACTTTTTTATTTATTTTTTTTCTATTTAACACCTTTTTACTTTTTATTTTCCTATCTAGCATCATTTCAAAAATAAATAAATAAATAAATAATAAATTAAAAAAATGATAATTTTAATTTCGAATTCATTAAAAAATAAATATTTTTAATGTTTAAAATAGTTAGAATATAATTAATGAATAAAGAAATGATTTTTTACTAAATAAAAATAAAAAATTAATAAATTTAAAATGTTTAGTTTAAAAAAAATTAAGAATAAAGAAAATAAAAAATTAAGAATGAAGAAAATAAACAAATTAAACTCTACAACAACATAAAAGTTGAATCTACAAACATAAATTAGTATATATTTTTATTATTATTGATGATGTAATCATGTTAATTTTAAATAAAAAAATACAGAACATAATTATAAAAAAAATCAAGATGAATAAGAACTGATATCGACAAAAGAGAATAACATGATCGAACAAAAAAATGTTTATATTGTCTCAAACACCAAGACACACATAAAGAACATGTCCTAACATTACTAGATTATGCACTTCTCGTCATTAATTATGTTTCATATCGCACAAACTATTTAATGTACCATTGAAGAAAATATTAAATGAATGATCATCTTTCATTTATTTTCCTTTTTATGATCAACATATACTTATTTAGTATTGCCTTATATATCTTATTATCTTATTTTGATTTTTTTTATATCTTTTATTTTTTCTTATTTTGTTTGCCTTTATTTATATCTTTTATGTTTTTAGTTATTATTATTTTTCTGTCATTCTTTATTTATTTATGTTTTTTGTTTTTATTTTATTGTTATTGTTTTTTTTCTAGACTTATTTTTTGCATTTTTTTCTTCTCATTTTTAAGCATTAAGTGTAACATTTACATTAGTTTTTCTTTATGATTTTGCATTTAAGGTAGACAGTTCAATATTATTTGTGTGTCCACTATTAATTAATACTAATTGACTTTGATTTTTTTTTCATATGTATGTCCTGTATTTTTTACTTGAAATTAACATATTACATCATCAATAATAATAAAAATAAATACTAATTTATGTTTATAGATTAAACTTTTATGTTGTTGTAGGGTTTAATTTTTTATTTTCTTCATTCTTAAAAAAATATATTTTTAAACTAAACATTTTAAATTTATTATTTATTATTTTTATTTTGTAAAAACTCATTTCTTTATTCAATAATTATATTTCTAACTATTTTAAACATTAAAAATATTTATTTTTTAATGCATTCAAAATTAAAACTATAAAAAAATATTTTTTTTTTGAAATTGTGCTAGATAGGGAAATAAAAAATAAAAGAGTGCTAGATAGGAAAATAAAAACAAAAGGTGCTAGGGAAATAAAAACAAAATAGTGCTAGATAGGAAAATAAAAGTGTAAATGGTGTTAGATACGGAATTTATCCCACTATCTCTTCCTATTTCAATTAATTTTTTTCATTAGTAAAATTTAAACTCATTTATATATTATAAATATTATTATTTTTAAATATAAGTTTTCCAACACTTTTTTAAAGATATTATATAATATTCTGATTTTTTATTTTTATTAAATTATTTTTTATTTTAAAAATAATATTAATAGTTATTTTCTTGAAATGATCGTGAATGGATAAAACGATTAAAAATCAAAGAGAAAACAAAGATGTAACAAAAGAAATTAATATTATCTTAAAATTTTAGATAAATAAAATTCCCAATGATATAAAGACACGATGCACCTATATATGTCGCTCATTCATGCACTGCAGTCAGAGACGCGTCAACGCTGGATTCGGAATCTGGAATAGTGGTCCCCACCCTGTCGACATGTAAAGCGTGACCACCATTCAAAACTCGACACGTGTCTCATCAATGCTACAGCTACCATCTCTGAATGAAGCGTAACACGGGAAGGCTTTACCTGGCTTCTGGCTGGTGAAGATGCGAATATTCCTTCGCTCGCCACGTGGCGAAATATTATTTGAGGACCTCGCCACTCACGTGTCGTTCGGTGTTGAATCTTGTTTGGCCAAACATTATTTCTTTGTGGCTATGAGTGCACTGAATGTTCCTAATTCTCATTTGTTACACACATTAAATATTCTTTATAATAGTTTTTTAAATATTTTTTACGTTCTTCATTATTTTTTAGATCTTATACTAGATAGAGGAGAATGTTGAGTTGAATTTGATGTTTTTCATTTTTATGAGTTTGTTTATAATTTATTAATGTTGAATTTGTTTGGTGGTGTTTTTCTTTGAAAAATTTAGGAGTGGTGTCAAATTCAAGTTCATTTCAATAACTAGGTTGGTGAAGTATTAATATAAAGTAATAAAAAAAATCTAAAATTTAATAATTATTTGTACTTCTATTGCAAACAAGTGTATTGATAATATAAAGAAAAAGTTTTATTAAAATATTCATATTTAAAAGATATTTATGTTTGAAATGAAGGTTGTCTCAATAACTAGGTCGGTGAAATGTTAATAATTATTTGTATTAAAGATTTTCTATTGCAAACAAGTGTATTGATAGTACAAAGAAAAAATTATCATTAAAATACTCATATTTAAAATATATTTATGTTTGAAATGAAGTGTTTAAATATGAAAGTGAGTCACACTTAAAAAATGGTTTTTAAGTTTAGAAATTTGAAGAGAATAAAAAATCTCACACTCAATAAAATAATAAAATACACAATATTTCTTTATTTAATATATTTTATTGAAATGATATTTTAGTTTAATTTTGTTCATCTTCCAATTCTTTTTCTTGGAAAATTCTGACGATAAGAGTTCTTTTAATTATTGTTTTTTTTAAAGTTTAACCTTTTAAACTCAATAAATTTATGAAGAAAAAAAAATCTAATTAACTTTGTTTTTCGATTTATTATTTCTCACAGGTGGAATAGTTAAGATTTTAGGAAGAGTTTCTTTCAAAAGGAAAAAAAAGTTGCTATTAAAAAACCAAAAGAGCAAAAAATTGCAATGATAAAAACTTTGTTGAATTCTTGTCAAGTTTGATTTTTCATTTATTATTTAACTATTATTATATAACAAAGTTTACCTTTAAATTTCTTTTTTCTGGCGTAATATTATTAAACCTTTCCATGTTAAATTTGTAACAGAATAATAACATGTCATGAAAAATATAAAAAAATTAAACAAAGTAAAACAACATATCGTTTTCGTTTTTAAAAAGTTGTTAATAATAATAAATAAAGTAGTAAATAGCTTAGTTCAAGACCGTTGGTAAATAGTTTTTTAAAAAACTATTTTGAAAGAAAAATAATAATTCTTTAATCATGCATATAAAAGAGATTGTGTCTAAAAAGCTAAAATAGTGAACTCTATACTTTAAAAAGTTATTCCCATGATTTCAATTTGGGAAATTCATATGCCTTTCCATTATGAGAAACATACTCTTTTTTAATTATTAAAGAACCTTGTATACATTTAAAGTATCTTATGTAAGTATATTAATGCATTAAAATCTATTATTTATACATGATATATTTATTAATTTTTTATTTGAAATTATGAGAGAAAAAAGAAAAAAAACAACTAGTAAAAGAAAATCCAATTCATATCATATTATTTATGAGGGAAATCAGGTTCAGTATATGGATTAAAAACGTAATGAATGTTGAAATTTACGTGATTACAACTTTTTTGTTTTTAATATTTATAAAATTTGATAGAATTTCATGTGTACAATGTTTATAAACTACATACAGAATTTTGAAATAACATAATTATTATATATAATTTTAGAGGAAAATTTTATTCTCATAGATTTAACACAGTCTACACGTACTTCTCTTTTTTACGACTTTACATAAATCTTTTTCAATTTATATAACTTACGTAATAACACACCAATTTACATTTCCTAATTTATAATAATATACAAAGTGTTTTTACAGTAGAAAAATAAAGAACATCAAATGTATTTTTATTGAAATTCGGAATATGTAACTATATGATTGATCATAATTTTAATATCACAATCTCCTTATTAAATGTAATTAATATTTTACTTTCTTTTGATACACGGTTCTTTTTAATTATTGAATACATGGTTCATTTTGTGTTGTATGTTATTGATACTGTGACTTAAGAAACAACTTAGAAGTTAAAACTAGAAGGTGTTAGAATATTCTAAGATTCCTTTTGTTAACTTGACAGCAACTAATCTGTCTTTTTCTTGCTCATTCTTTGTTATAACGCCTCCCTCATCATCGTTGTTCTCCTTGCTTGCACCCAAAAAACCAAAACATACAAAGGGAAAAAGGGAGAGAGAAAAATCATCTGTAATCAATCATCTTGCAGGTAAATTGAGATCACCCATTTCGATTTTCTTCTTTATTTTTCTGGGTTACTTTTAGATCTTCATTCCTGTTTGGAAAATTGAAAGCTTGATTCATTTTCGCCTGAAAGTTTGAAAATTTTCGATTTTATTTTTCTGGGGTTTAAAGTGATTTTTCTCATGTTCTGAATCGTTTCTGGCTGTTTTCTTCACGAGAAAAGTCGGTCATCAGGGTTGTGGGGGATTTGATTTTATGCTTCCGAGTAATACTCTATTAGCGTGTTTGATTTCACATTAAGGATCTGATTTTCTACATTTTGAATGTGGTTTCTTAAGAAGCAGCTGGTTACAGCTTCATCATATAAACCATGATTTCTTATTTCTCAACTGATTTGCAAACACGCCATATATTTCATGCGAAAGAAAGACACAAAAATAATTATAACGCCTGCATTGTTTATTAAACTTAGTTTTTGTGCACTGATATAAAAAAAAAGCTTATTTTTTGTGTAACCTGGGAAGATCTAAGTGCATGTTCGTCAAATCTTAAAAAATAACGAATGGTTTGTAAAAAAAAAGATCTTATTTTTTAACACCGAATTTCTGGTAGAGTAGTATGATTGTTGTTTTGATGGGTTAAGCTGTGTTCACCTCTCTATCTCTGTTCTTTTGCTCTCTCTTTTTTTTTTTCTCTTAGTGGCTAATTGGCTATTTAAATCTCTTTTTTTTTTCTAATTCTTTTCTTCTAGAAAATGTTGTTGCCAATTTGTAGAGACTAGGACTTAGTCACATGTGACACAAGCATGAAAATTGGTAGATTGATTGCCAACGTTAGGTCACGATTGTAATGGAAGGTGGAATCATAAGCGTGTGGAAACGGGCCAACTCAGTTATAGTTATACTTGCCTGTTTGAAACCTTCTTGAATTTCCTTTTCCTTCTCAATTGACAATGAAGTGCTTTAATTAGAACATTAACTTGAGAACACGAGTTGAGTTTAAATGACTTGATTTGTTTGTGAAATTTGAAACAGGATGCAGGTGTTGTGTAGTTCTTTTTATGAATCTCAAGTTCATTATTGCTGTGTTGTGTAGTATTGACTGCGTGCTTCTGTCATCAGCTGATTGATTATTTGATTAAATTGTATTTCTTTTGCATAATGAATTGTCATATGTGGTTTGGATCTATGCTTAGATTTTAACATCTTATGTTTCTTTCAGTTGTCTAAATTTATTTTTCTCTGTCACGAATCATTTATTTGTGTAGACTTAGAAACAACTAGACTATTTGTGAGAACTGTAATTGATATGCTAAATACTGTCTTTGAAATCAGTCCTGTTTAAATGTGGTAAAGACTTGGAAAGAAGTTATAAAAATTGTTATGCTGGTTATGTTTGTAAAAGTTTCACGAAATTCATTGGGTACATTAGATTCTGAGTTTTCTTATGAAATTATTATATTTCTTTCAGGTGTGTCGTTCCTGCTGCTGGGTAATTGGAAGGCTAAACCAGGTGTTGCTTCATTCCTTATTCTTCAAGCTTTCTGATAGCACCATATTCTGCAGTCTTCTCTGGTGTCATCACCAAAATCAGGGAATGCTGAAAGATGTGTTTAATGGTTAAAATATCCCTCATTGAGGCTAATGAATTCGTGCCTCCATCTGAGCTACCTTCATTCAATCTTGATGACATTGGATGTTTAGTCCATTGCTTGTATCTATTTGGCTCTCAAGAACCTGAGGTGCCTGGAAATCTCAGCCATTGTACAATTTCAAAATACTATGACTGTGAAGACGGTTGAGCTTTGAATTTCTTGAATAGCACTTTCCTGCTTCTGACAACGGGATTGCCTGTACTTAGTGCTAGTGATATTAGCATTGGTTTACGCAAAAAGTGTTTGTAGAAATGGAGCAAAAAGGAGGTGTGCTTATGCAGCGATATGAACTAGGGAGATTATTAGGCCAAGGAACTTTTGCAAAGGTTTATCATGCTAGGAACCTCATAACTGGCATGAGTGTGGCCATAAAAATTGTTGATAAAGAGAAGATTCTGAAAGTTGGGATGATTGACCAGATTAAGCGTGAAATTTCAGTGATGAGACTAATCAGGCATCCACATGTTGCTGAGCTTTATGAGGTAATGGCCAGCAAAACCAAAATTTACTTTGTCATGGAGTATGTAAAAGGCGGTGAGCTCTTTGACAAGGTATCCAAAGGAAAGCTCAAGCAGGATGATGCTAGGAAATATTTTCAGCAATTGATCAGTGCTGTTGACTACTGCCATAGCAGAGGTGTGTGCCATCGTGATCTGAAACCAGAAAATCTTCTACTGGATGAAGATGGGAATTTGAAGGTCTCAGATTTCGGTTTAAGTGCCCTTGCCGAAACTAAGCACCAGGATGGGTTACTCCATACCACATGTGGTACCCCTGCCTATGTTGCTCCAGAAGTGATAAACAGAAGGGGTTATGATGGAGCCAAAGCTGACATATGGTCATGTGGGGTGATCTTGTATGTTCTATTAGCTGGTTTTCTTCCATTTAGAGATCCAAATCTGATGGAGATGTACAGGAAGATTGGCAAGGGAGAATTTAAATTTCCGAACTGGTTTGCACCAGATGTGCGCAGACTGCTGTCTAAAATCTTGGATCCAAACCCAAAGACCAGGATATCAATGGCCAAAATTATGGAAAGTTCCTGGTTCAAAAAGGGGTTACAGAAGCCCACCATTACTCAGAATAAAGACGAAGAACTAGCTCCTCTGGATACTGATGGAGTATTTAGTTTTTGTCAGAATGGAGATCCTATTGAACCAGCAAAAGACTCTAAACCTTGTAATCTAAACGCTTTTGACATCATCTCCTATTCCTCAGGTTTTGACTTGTCTGGTTTGTTTGAGGAGACCACTGATCGTAAGAAAGAAGCACGATTTACCTCTGATAAGCCAGCATCTATTATCATCTCCAAGTTGGAAGAAATTTGCAAGCGCCTGCGGCTCAAACTCAAGAAGAAAGATGGAGGTTTGTTCAAGTTGGAAGGTTCCAAGGAAGGCAGAAAAGGGCCTTTGGGTATTGATGCTGAGATTTTTGAGATCACCCCAGTTTTCCATTTTGTGGAGTTAAAAAAGTCTAGCGGAGACACATTGGAGTACCAAAATCTTTTGAAACAGGAAGTAAGACCTGCACTTAAGGATATTGTTTGGAACTGGCAAGGAGAACAGCCACATCAACTGCAACATGGAGTGTTGCAGAAAGAGGAACAACCTTCTTATCCTGCCACATCAGAGATTTTGCCCCAACCAACTGCGTAGAGAATTGTGTCCCTAAATTTGTTTTCATATTTTATGTGCTTAATGTTCTTAGTCAAGTGCAAACTGTCATGTTGATAGTTGTCGCGGAATAAGGTGGTTAAGCATGTATGCATACTTGCTCAGCTTGCTTAGGTAGTTGCTTCTTTTACCATTTGTGTCCCTGTGATCTCTGCACTTGAGCCTATTGACTGATAGAAATGACCTCAGTATTTTGTGGAGGAAATGACATCAGAAATTGCTCCAGCATCATAAATAATTTTTTCTTGAAGTTAGAATTACTTTATAAATAAGTTAACTTGAACATAAATTAATTTTATTTCAGAAAAAAAGAAATTTGTTTTATTTTCTTAAGTGCTTATCAAGAAATTTGTTTTATTTTCTTAAGTGCTTATCAAGAAATTTGTTCACTGCATATTTTCAGAAAAACACAAGAACATTTTTAATTTGTAGATTTCTTCCTTTAAGATGATTACTTTATAGGAGGGAACTTCTTATGTTTTCTGTCCTAAAACCTTAAATCGAGATACAGTTCTTTTTCTTTGTTTCGTTGAATACATATTTTTTTAATTATAATTTTTATATTATACATATTTATATTTAACATATATTTTTTTTTCTATTTATAGTTTTTAAATCTACAATATGTGATTGTTCATTTTTAAACAAAAACAACTCATTTTATTATTAATTTTTTTAATAGGTAAGGGTAAATCTGTAAAGTAACATTTCACACTTTTAAAAAGAATTAAAATTCTCTCATAGTCATCCCACCACTCACAAACTCCCATAAACTTTTCTCACACATCTACCCTAACATACCCCAATCCAAACATCCTCACTTTCTTCACACTTTCCTCACACATCCACTTTCTCAAATCCACACACATCCCCTCCCTAAGCCAGAGCCTTAGTGTGTGTTTGGATTGGAGAGTGGATGTGTGAGGATTTGAGGGAGTGGATGCGTGAGGAAGTGTGAAGAAAAGTGAGGTTGTTTGGAGTGGGATATGTTAGAGTGAATGTGTGATGAAAGTTTATAGGACTTTGTGAGTGATGTAATTGTTGTGAGGTTTTTTTAAAAGTGTAAAATATAATTTTACAAATTTACCCTTGTATTTATAAATATTTAAATAATGAAATATGATGTATTTTTGTGTAAATTTGAGTTAGTTGAAATATTTTAAATTATTTTTTGTACAATTGAATAATTTATTTCGA
>Ga0123342_1001695_pt1 | contig 37091 bp, 24 predicted proteins | sample Turbeawhitnodule_FD_89960 | JGI IMG/M metagenome (GOLD analysis project Ga0123342, IMG submission 89960) | Root nodule microbial communities of legume samples collected from Mexico - Turtle bean Mexico white nodule | ecosystem: Host-associated > Plants > Roots > Nodule | place: Mexico: Nepantla...
CTAAGAAAGCATATATAGCATGGGATGACAATGATGTCTCATCCTCAAGTTCTTCAGATGATGAGGAAGCTAATCTTTGCCTTCTAGCATCAGTAACAAGTAGCATGGATTCTACTGCATCAAGTAAAGGTACCACATATGATCAATTGCTTATTTTTTTTTATGAAACTCATGATGAAGCCAACCGATTGGCACTTTCTCTCAACCGATTGAAAGGATTAAATAACTGGTTGGAAAATAGGGTTAAGGATCTAAAGGAAGAGCTAAGAAAAACAAAAGAAGATTTTGAAAAATTTGGATTTAATTTACAAAAATTCTTCTTGCAGTTGTGAGACAAAATCTTGTGAACTTCTTGAAAAGAAGATTTGCTATCTTTTGAAAACCTTGGACAACCTTACAACTAGAAAGTCCAATTTTGAAGATGTTTTAGCATCTCAGAAATATGTTTTTCGGAAAAGCAACTTTGGGGTTTTACCCTGAAAGCAAAGAAAATAAAATTACAAAACCCTTTTTAAATATTCCAAAAAAACAATCGGTTAAAAAATCGTTTCAACCGGTTGTTACATGCTTCTATTGCATGAAGAAAGGTGATTCTGTCAGGTACTACAGGTTTCGTAAATCTCTTATACCTAAAGGTATCTATAAGTGGATTCCTAGATGTATTGCTAGTTTAAAAGATAAATCTAACACTGAAGGTCCCAAATTCTTCAAGGTATCAAATCTTGAAATTTGACAAAGTTCTATTTTGCAGATTTCTGATTTTGAAAGGTTCAGCAAGGACTGGACTTCTGTACATGCCAAAGTCAAGTGTTGATCTTTTGAACTTTCTGTAATTAGGAAATCTGAAATCTGAGAATAAAATTCTCATTCTTTGTTGAGAACAATTGTTACTTAAACTCAATTAAGTATTTTACTTTGTGTTTCAATGTGTAATTACTGTGTGCTTTATCTATTCCTCTACTTTTAATATCTTGCAAACATGGTAAGCAATAATGATAGTATGCAACATAGGTTTTTGAAAAAATTTCCTCATAACAGAAATTCAACCGATTGTTTCCTCGAAACAACCGATTATTTTCTATCTGACAAACTCTGGGCAAATCTGTTTTTGAATTTTAAATTCTGTTTGTAATTATGTTGAACCCAGTGATGTATATGGTCAAAAGTGTATTAATTGAATGGTTGTATACGGTTTAACTCTGTTGCATCTGCTATTAATAGATCAGATCCCTCAAAATCTTGAAAATCAAAACTGTCTTTAATGCTTGGTCAAAATCACATGTGAATTTGTACCTTTCTGGTTTGGCTGACTATGTCAGCTTTATTGTTCAGATTTGATTCGTTTTTTCAGTTTGAAAACATCTTTATCTGTGCCATCTCACACATACAAACTATTTTTCTCTCTTCTCTGTTTTAAGTTTCGTTTTTGCAATGAGTGAAAAACCTTGTCCTGAATCAAGCAATGGCTGGCACTCCTACCTGTGCAAAGAGGATGAAATCAAGGGGCGTTAAAAGCTCTGGAAAGCTTGAAGGATGGTTTGTAGGTGATACCAATCTCATCAACAAGTATCTACTTGAGACAAGTAGAAAGAATGTGAATACACAAAAGGTTGTTTCCTTCACATGGATGAAACAGCAGAAGCTGGATTCTGTGAGAAGCTTTCTCAAGGAAAAAAAGTTGAAGAGGTTTCTAAAACTTACAGGAAACATATATCCTGATCTTGTAAAGGTATTTTACACTAACCTTCTTTTATATGGTGACTCACTTATTTCACATGTCAAAGATGTAGATATGGTCATCACAAGTGATGTATGGTTTGCTATAATTGGCCTTAAGTCTTCTGGACTGAGAATCAATAGGGGAAATCTTGGAGTAGTGGAAGATTTCAACAAAATCCAGTTTTACAAAGGTTGTCTCAAGAATCCCCACTCCAAAGTGAGGAATTTTTTCAGTTGGTGGGTTGAAGCTTGATGAAAGGCTTGTGGCCTTCATAGTTTCATGGATTCTCAAACCTAGGGGGAGCAACCATTCAACTCTTTCTGAAGAAGATCTTCTCTTGATCTACTGTATCATGAACAAAGTGAAGATCAACTCACACAATCAAAGAGCACATGCAAAAAGTTATGAGGTTATGTGACTTTCATTATCCCTATGCCATTTTGATTTCTAAGTTCCTTCATTATTTTGAAGAGGATATAGAAGGGGAGCTAGCAGAAGTAATCAAGCCCTCCAGTGAGATCAATAGTGGATCCCTAAGTAAGATGGGATTTACTAAGAGTGGTGGAAGATGGGTAAGAAAGGATGGTGATCAAGCCAAGTGGAACTAATGAAGGTGATGAACCTGAAGAGGCAACAATGCAAGATGAACCTGCTGCTGAAACTTAAGAAGGTTAACATCTTGACATCAATATGGGTGAAAGGATGTCTATCATGTCATCATTTGAAAGGCTAATGATCAATAGAATGGACACATTTGCTGACAATCAGAGGAACCTACACGAGATGTGCGAGTCAAGGTTCAACAACATGGATACACGTTTTTCATCTTTGGATGAACAAATTGAAGAAGTCCAGAGACAGATTCTGGAACTACAGTTTGAAAGGGAGGATAGTCCTTCATTTTAAATTTTTTGGTTTATTATCTTAAACATTTGGTTTTATTTTAAGTTGTTTTTAATCCTACCTTTTGTCTATTTGATGAGACAAATAGGGGGAGAAGTATTGTTGGGATTTATAATGTTCTTAATTGTGTTTTAACTACTTTTGAACATTGCTATTATTGACTATATTAAGTGCTTTAAATTTGGTGTTTTAAAACTGTTGTTATGTCTAGTTTAAAAAATTTTAACCGGTTATGTGTTGTATAAGTGCTGGTTTCTCATCTGATTGTGGCTGATGTTCCTTCTAGAAATCACCTAGGGAGAATTAGTGTATTGTGTACATCTGTTTTGGATTGGATTACCCTGTGTTTGTTCAATGAATGCAGGATTCAACAGATTCTAGACAAAGAACATTCCTAAAAGCCTCCCAAAGATTTGTCTCCATCAAATAGGAGGAGATTGTTGAAGATGGGAAGCTTTGATGTATCGAATCCTCATGGAACTTGAAGTTGTGTTGTGTTTTACGTTTAGGTTTATTTATGGGGTTTAGAATCTTTGTAAGATCAGTCTTGGTTCCTATAGAAAGCTTGTTTCAATCTGTTTTAAAGAACTAAGTGTTTTTTCCATGCAAAGGGAAAACCAACCGATTAAAGTTTCGAGACAATCGGTTATTTGTCACTTAGCTTGCAAAGGAGTTTTGAAACTGTTTTTTGAATCAGTTGTGTAACTGCTGAAAGCATTCAACCGGTTAAATCGTGGTTTCAACTGATTAAAAGTAAGTTTTCATAACAGTTTTTTGAAAACCCGTTTTAACTTATTTAGTTGTTCAAATATGCCTTAAACGGTAGTTTTTTAAAGGTCATAAATATAGTCTTCTTTCAAAAGTTTCACACGAGAGAAATATAGAAGTTTTACACTCTGATTTGAGATAAAAAAAGAGAGATTATAATATGTTTGTGAAAAGGAGTTTTTCAAGTTTAGCAAGATTGCTTTTGAGCCTTACTGTGATTCAAAAGTTGATCATAGGGCTTCTGGTTTACTATTATTCCAGGTGTTTTCTACCCTGTCTTAGTTTCTTGTAATTGTTCATATTACATTCTGTAAACGTGTTTGTAAAATCCTGTAAAGTCAGTGTGATTCTGGCTTGAGGTGTGTGTTGTGTGCAAAAAGGGTGAGTAAGTCTTGTGGTTTCAGGATCACCTCTTTGTGGGTGTTTGTAATCTGTGTTTGGTTAAATAATGGAATACTCAGTGGTTTGACTGAGGACTGGATGTAGCTCCGGAATTAAGTGAACCAGTATAAACCTTGTGTGTATATCTCTCTCTATCAACTCTTTAATTGTTTGATATTTTCGCTACCATAAACAACCGATTAAATCGCGTTTTAACCGATTGAAAATGAAGAAAACACAAAAATTAAATGAAAAGAAAAATACTTATCTCTTGAAGAACCAAAACTCTTGATACCAAATGATAAGTTTGCACTTCATGACTGGTTATTCTTCTTGGAGATTTGAAAAGAGTGGCGGAAGCAATGGATGCGATGGATCAATGAGGGCTTATATAGAGCTATGGGTTCCTTGTAGGTGCATGAAAGGTATGGAAAGTGATTGGTTGGGCCATATCACTTGGAGAAAGGTGAAGGTGAAGATCAAAGTGTCTAACCTAGAGAAACTAGACAAGGGAGTAGTAGCTTGCAATATTTGACAGCATTTTACTCATAAAATTGATCTTACAAAACATGAGTCAAACACCCCTATATAAAAAGTGCTCTGGAAGACAAAAAGGTGGAGGGATAAAAAAGAGACATGAGAGGGGCAGCCTAGGGTGTTGACCTAGGTCAATGCCGCCCCTTGACTAGGTTTCTAGTAGGTAGGGCTACGCTCCTACTCTAAAGGACCTAGGCATAAGCAAAAATGATAAATACACCCTAGCCAAAATGATAAATACACCCCTATTATGCTAAATGTACCCTACTCTTCTGAAATTATAAATAAAGAAACTAATTGATGCTCAGCTCCCATGGCTTGGGCTCTACTCATTGTGATCCTTTGAGGGGTCTTTGAACATGTAGAGAAAAGTTTCTCTGCCATCAGTAGCAGAGTCCCAATCTCTTGAATCCTCTTTTCCATGGACCTAGTTGTGTTAGAATATATGACCTTAAACAAGAGGGGGGTGAATTGTTTATGAAATATTTTCGCAAACTTTGAAGATATAATGAAGTTCAATGCAGAATCACAGATACCGAAATCCAGAAAGCAATCAAACAAAACTGTTTAAGTTGATTATCAGAAAATCAACCAGTTGTTTTTGCGATTTAACCAGTTGTTTTTATCAGTAGAGTTAAAAACAACTTAAAAGCAGAATTTAAATGAGTTTAGGGCAAGAGAAAAGCATACAAGCAATTTATACTGGTTCACTTTATCCTAAGAGCTACATCCAGTCCCCAGAAACCACTGGGTATCTACTAATCAAAATCCAAATTACAAACACACCACCAAAGAAGTGACCTTGAACACCTCAAGTCACACACTTCCTTTGGCACACAAAACATTTAAAGTATTTAGTTAGAAAACATTTAAAGCTGATTTGCAAACTTAACAAAAATTCTATTATGAATTTTCAAAAATTGAATTTTTGAAATAACCAATTAAATTGGTTTGACAGCAAAGTCAACCAAGTCAAACAATTTCAAACCCTTTTAAAAAATCACTAAGTGTCAAACAACCAATTGAAACGATAAAACAATTGGTTGTTTTTTCACTTCTTTATAAAACAATCTTTTTCAATAAAGATTTTGATTCCAAACACTTTTAGATTCAAAAAGAGTGGATTACACATTAATCTACCAAGATCCTACCCACACAAGCAACAACTTCAGCCTTTCATCAAACACCATGGATTTGGAGACATCAAAGCTTCATGATCATCCCTTGATCAACAAGTTGTTGGTCCTAAACTTGGGCCTTAGCTTGGACATCTTCCATCAAACATAAATCTTGATAATTATGATTTAAAATGAATAACTTTTGTTTGTTTGTGCAAATATAATAACGAAAATATCATAAATTTCTATAATTGGTATAGACAGAGAATGTGATATGGAAGAAATGAATGAGTAATCTCTGTGTTCTTGGATATGATCTTATGTAGTGAATGTGACCAAAATCAATGCTCTAACAACTGAAAATAGAGATAATTGTCCCTATTGAACTAAAAACTCTATCTGCAACTAATTACTAACTTCATCAAATTTCCTTTGTCAAGGATGTTTTAAGGCCTTACTGTAATGGCAACAATATTGTGCTGCTAAAGTAACATCTACTTAATGCCATACCTACTGCATTCAACCCCTTTCGCCTGCATCATTGTCTCCCTTTCTCATCATTTTAGGGGTGTGATGGGTAGCTTCTGCAATTACCACATTTATTTACTCCACCTTTTCACAAATTCTGAGTTAATTCCGAATAAATGTCACTAAAATCAATAATGAAATTACATAAAATTTATCTGATAATAAAAAGCATGTTATACTAATTTTTTTACGTTTAAGAGAATAAAATAAGAAACGACAGTTAAGTCTAATAACATTGATTCCGCAGTTATTTGTTGTCGAATTCAATCGAAGGTGACATGTCTAGGGTGTACAGTAAACAGTACTGTGTGATCTGGCATTGGTAACTCATGCACGTTTCAAGGGTGAAGTTAAATGCACCAACCATTTCATTATGGCAGATATAAAAATGAATGTTGTTTTCATTACTAATGAATCTGATTTGCTTATTATATGAATAAGATGAGTAGAAAGGTAGTTAGGTATGAGATTTTTGACGGAGAAATTGTTGGAAGTTTATGTGGAAAGAGAATACTAAGGATAAGAAACGAGGAGGGAGAAGAGAGTTGAGTGAAAAGTAGAAGGAAAGGTATCTGAGTCACATGCCTACTTTTCTATGGTCACTAGTCGACACAAAGATAAAGACTACTGCTAATTCTATACATGAGGACACTCTAGTGTCAACCTGTCATTCTCACTGTTTTGCCAAATTATTTTAGAGGCTAAGTAACTGTGCTGCCTAATTTATTGTTTCTGTGGAATAATGATAAGAAGAGATGGGTGATGGTAGGGTGGTATTGCCAGGTATCTCCCAATGGTACGTTGAGTTGAGGGGCACAAAGAAACCATAAAGTGTCACAAGAATTTCACATCATTAGGTAGCTTCAACCAACGTAGATCAACTCACCATGCATACAATAACACCACTGTGCTGAATGTAGGACGGTGATACAACCAAACTAAAACCACTCTTCCATGCTATTGCACCAATAGCCTTCAATGCCCACAACACTTTCAAATCACTAATCTGGACCTCATTAGTCACACATTTCAACAAGATACTTGGGTTACTTTACAGTAAAAAAAACTTGACTTCAGTCGAATAGTTACATATCATAAATTAAATTACTTTATATACACATTCCTTTTTAACTTATAGAGATATAAAATCGTAATAAAATTTTAAATGAACATTTATAAAAAGTAATGATTGATTATAATGATATTATCGTTAAGGTTTGAAAAGATTTTTTAATTATAAAATTTTGGCCACATTATATTGAGATATGTTATTTAACATGATTCTTGAATGTTTGAATATGGTACTTTTTATTTGAATAGGGAAAATAAAGATTCGATCAGAAAAATAGTGAAACAAGTCATATTTTATTATTACTTTTAATTTATTTATTTATGGGAAGATGCATATTAATTGAAATTATGATGAGAGGAAAGGTAGAGTCTTTTTGGGCGATCAATAATTAAAAAGTGGAAATGGGTGTTTCTAAGAAGAGAGAAATAAAAGGGAATGTTGTTATTTTGTCATAAAGAGCGGTTATTGTTTATGGATAATGAAATAATAGAGAGAAAGATGGGATTAGGATGGACAGAAAGTCAAAAATTTGAGAAACAAGACAGGAATCAATCAAGGCGATGATAAAAAAGACATTTTAGAAAGAAAGAATATTTTTATATTTTTTCTCTTCTCTTATCTAATTTCCTTAGTTACCACCAAATGTGAGTTGGGAGTGTCTCCGTGTTTGTAGGGGCCATTTTCTATTTTTATTTTCATTTTGATCCCATCGCACGTTATGTTACGTTAATTGTTGGTTCTTTTTTCGATGATCATCAAAAGCAACCAAACGACCCACTGAATCCTCCCACACACAAACAAACACTCTCAGATTCATTTCAATTCAACACTTTCACTTCTAGGAGCGCCAAAAGAAAAAGGAAACCCTAACGTATTATTAAGAGAAAAATAGATACTCACTCGGAACAAGCAAAGAAGAGAGAGAGAGAGGAGCGGTCAACCAAAAAAGACACCCCATTTCGTTTTCACACACGCTCAACTGTGTCATCTGTCAGATCTGCTTCTACCCTCTCTTTTACCACTCACAAAGCTGTGATTTTTACACCATAAACATATATTCTACTCTGAATCCTCAAACGGGTATGTTCATAGTGTGAGTAAAGGTAAATGGGCATTTGTCATTCTTTGTGGGTGCCGGTGGGTTGAAGAAGACCAAGAAGAAGAAGAAGAACGAAGAAGATGTCAGAAATGCGGGTGTCCGAGCTTCACTTGAAAAAGGAACTCACCCAAATCCGCAAGGCTGCCCGAGTTCTCAGAGATCCTGGCACCACATCTTCTTGGAAGTCACCACTCAGTTCATCAAGATCCGTGGCTGCATGGAACAGAGACAGTGGAAGTAGAAGGTTCAGCACCACTTCTCAACTTCCCAACAATGAGAAAGAGAAAGAGAAAGAGAAAGAGAAGGAGAAGGAGAGGGAGAAAAAGGTGTTCTTGTATAATTGGAAGAACTACAAATCTTCGAGTGAGAAATACAATGAGGAAGAAGATGACGATGATGGTGATGACGGGGGATCCTCGTCGCTTCTTGGGGACAGAGACAGAGACAGTTTGAGTGATGCTCGCAATGGTTGTGACTCTAAGAGTGATTCATACCTGGCTGCTGGTGGTACTGGTGGCGGTGGCGGCACTCGTTCTTCTATTTTCAGATGTGGGGATGCTAATCTTGTTTCGAGAAGAACCGTCCCCGTTAAGAAAAAGAGTAAGAAAAATAACCCTCATTTAGATTTTTTAGCAAAGTGTCAACAGCATAGACAAACGAATCCAGGAAGAAATTTTGTGAGTTCTTCGAAGGCATTGCTAGAGGGACATTCTTCTTTGCCTTTTTTTAGCAGGGATGAATCTGTTGAGTTCTCTGATGATACCGAGGATTACACTAATTCTGAGGGCGTGAGACCAATTTCGGGGACTTCCCCTTTGCTCTTCAAACTCAGGCAAAAAAATTGGTCACGCTCTTCGTCAAAGTTTTTGAGAAGAAGTCGGAAAGAGGACTCTTCTTATTCTTATAGCACCCCTGCATTGTCAACTAGTTCTTACAATAGGTACGGTCACCGTTATCCCAGCACACTTGGATCCTGGGATGGCACCACCACTTCCGTGAATGATGGCGATGGAGATGATGAGATTGATGATCATTTGGATTTGCCTGGCCGCCAAGGATGTGGAATTCCTTGCTATTGGTCCAAGAGGACTCCTAAACATAAAGGGATGTGTGGGAGTTGCTATTCTCCCTCACTGTCCGACACTTTGAGGAGGAAAGGGAGTAGCATGCTCTGTGGGAGTCAAACTATTTATCCCAGACACCGCAGATCGGTTTCGGCCTCTCAGAAGAGAAGACTTTCTCAGAGGAGTGCTCGAGGTGTCATTCCATTACTCACAAACAGTGGTGACGTTAGAGAAGGGTCGTCTGTGGGAACCGGCCGGAGCGATGATGAACTTTCAACAAACTTTGGGGAGCTTGATCTTGAGGGTTTGAGCCGGTTGGATGGAAGAAGGTGGTCATCTAGTTGTAGGAGTCAAGAGGGATTGGAGATTGTAGCTCTCAATGGGGAAGGGGAAGAGGAGGGAACGCCGGAGAATAGTCGCTGTTTCAGTCAAAAGTATAGGCCAATGTTCTTTGGTGAACTGATTGGCCAGAATATTGTTGTTCAGTCACTTATCAATGCTGTTTCCAGGGGACGCATTGCTCCTGTTTATCTGTTTCAAGGTCCCCGTGGGACTGGCAAAACGTCAACCGCTAGGATATTTTCTGCTGCCTTGAACTGTGCGAGTCCTGATGAAAGTAAACCTTGTGGCTACTGCAGGGAATGCACTGATTGTATTTCTGGTAAGAGCAGTAATCTATTGGAAGTTGATGGAACCAATAAGAGAGGAATTGATAAGGCTAGATATCTCCTGAAAAGATTGTCAACCGGGTCATCGTCAGCCTCACTACAATATACAGTTTTCGTTATTGACGAGTGTCACCTGTTGCCCTCCAAGACATGGCTGGGATTTCTCAAGTTTCTGGAAGAACCACCCCAGCGAGTTGTATTCATATTTATAACATCTGATCTTGACAATGTACCACGGACAATACAATCTCGTTGCCAAAAGTACCTTTTTAATAAAATTAAAGATGGGGATATTGTGACCAGGTTGAGGAAAATATCTACTCAGGAGAACCTTGATGTTGAAGCAGATGCGCTGGACCTCATTGCTATGAATGCAGATGGTTCACTTCGAGATGCAGAAACAATGTTAGAACAGCTTAGTTTGCTGGGGAAGAGAATTACTACTTCTCTTGTCAATGAACTTGTGAGTTTGTTGCGACTAGTATTCTTTGGCAGATTCATGTTTTCAAACACCTAATTATGAGATGATCATATTTTTAACAGCTGTCCTAGGAAATGAGCAAAAAAAGCCTTCTGGGTCCCAAATATGCCTATAACAGTTCTAATAATGCTTTTAACTTTACAATTTGTTTTGTACGAGTGATTATCATAAAAACATAATGCTGTTTTTTATTACTTGCAACAGGTGGGAGTTGTTTCAGATGAAAAACTATTGGAACTTTTGGAATTGGCAATGTCATCGGATACTGTAGAGACAGTGAAAAGAGCCAGAGAGTTGATGGACTCTGGAGTTGATCCAATGGTTTTGATGTCTCAACTAGCAGGCCTTATCATGGACATCATTGCTGGGTCATATGCAGTCATTGATACCAGACCTGATGATTCATTCTTTGGTGGACGGAGTTGTGAGTACAATCTTGTATATTTTATTCATCTAAATGTTCACCATAATATGTCATTCATCTTAAAACACACAGAATAACTTGGTGTTATCTAGTGCAATGCCCTTTCCTATTCTAAAGTTTAGAATGATCAATAAATTCATGAGCTCTCATCTATAGCCAAAGGATATTGATAAACATGAACCAATAGCAGGATATTGCATTTAATACTGTTATATCATGTTTGTGCTTAGGCTACTGATTTATCGTCCAGGTTAAATTCTCAATGGAAAACCAAGGGAAGGATGTGTATTATATGATATATAATGAATGCCCTCTCATTTCTATAGATGTTCTTTCGCTTTGTATTTATTAGAGCATACATTTGTCAACTGAACGGAGTCTAATCATTTAAAAAGTATTAAGTTCTCTAATATAATGAATTTCAACAATAAGCCTCTGGATCTGCTTCTAAATCCTGTTTTTCGGTTGTGACATTTGGCTTTGACCAAGGTTATTAAATCGATATTCAAATAATGAATCGCCGAGCTATTTCTTGTGAATTATAATTTTGAATCAAATTGTAAGCGCCAGGTACAATTAAGAATTATTTCAAATATATGATATAAATAATATATAGTGTTCAATGTAAAGAACTTAAACTAGAAATAGATTAAACAATTTTAGAAGAGGTCCAAACTAAGCAAAACTATTAATTATATCCAAGTTTGTGAAGTTTTTATTTACAAGAATGAAAACAGAACAATTGAATAGCTGAATGGAGATGAGAAACAAAGGTGGAATAATTAAATAGGATAAGTTTCCAATTCCTATTAAATTGGTGAAAAAATAAAAATATATGAATAGTTGCATTGTATCGATTATACAAAATTGTGAACATATTCATCCATGTGTCTTAAGATGCACGGAGTCATTTAAGATTTATCTTGAAATACGAATTGGTTGGTAACAAAAATGTATCAAATTGTGAATCATAAGATTGTGATAACTGTGGCTTTGATACCTACTCCTATTTTTAGTTTTGATATTTCTGGTTCTTTCCTGGACTTCCTGGGTGCTTTTGTATCCCTTTTAATTGTTGTTATAATGCCATGTGATGATCATTGAAATGCACACTTGTTTTTTCCTGCTCAGTGAATGAATCAGAGTTGGAGAGGTTAAAAAATGCTTTGAAGCTTCTCTCAGAGGCTGAGAAACAGTTAAGAACATCCAGTGAACGCTGTACATGGTTCACAGCAACTCTTTTGCAGCTTGGTTCCACACCTTCTCCTGATCTCACGCAGTCAAGCAGCAGTAGGAGGCAGAGCTGCAAGACAACTGAAGATGATCCATCAAGTGTTTCAAGAGATGTTACCTCTTGCACGCACAAGTCAGACCCTCAATATGTGCCTCGAAAGTCAGCATACACCGGATCCCAGCAAAAGGCAGTAAATGATGATTCCAACCATCAAAAGGAATCAAAGATTGAAGGTTTCAGCTTGAAATCAAAGCCGTCAAACAGCCCAGTCTTAGATGATGGCTCCACAGTTGTATCATCTGATGATCTTATGGTGGAGAATACAATGTATAGGTGCATAGATTCAGGGAAGTTATGTGACATCTGGGTGCATTGTATTGAGAAGTGTCACTCTAAGACATTGAGGCAGCTGCTGCACCATCACGGAAAGCTTGTGTCCGTATGCGAAGTAGAAGGTACGCTAATAATATTTTTGCACAAAATTGAAGTTTTTCCATCTTTGAGAATAACAAATAAATGACAATATATGATAGATTCCTTAAGAACAAGGTATTTCTGATGACATAAAGATTTTTATAATAAGGAACAAAAGTGTCCCTAAAATAACACAAGTCATCTTATTCTATTATGTATCATTCTCACCCTTTAAAGATATTGTGTAGATATTTTAACAATGTTTAGTTTAATGGAACATGTGCATCTTCACAAGATGCTTCTCTTCACTAGAACAATGCATTTATTTTATCATGCATAATTCCCTCTTCTGATATAGTCCTCGTTGCAGGTGTTTTGGTAGCATATATTGCTTTTGGTGACGCAGATATTAAAGTTCGGGCTGAGAGGTTTTTAAGAAGCATTACAAACTCCATGGAAATGGTCCTTAGGCGCAATGTGGAGGTCCGAATAATCCATTTGGCAGATGGGGAAGGTGAAAACAAGGTTAATCTAACAGGTGTAAAGCAGGGTGAGTCAACAGTGGTTTCTGAGAAGGAGCAAAGACAAGGCCATGTGAATGGAACGGAGTCTTATTCTAGTTTGCCTCCTTTACTGGATAGAAACCTTCAATCTAGGACTGCTTCATCGGATGTCTTGGGTGAAGGAAATGGTGGGAGAGAGAGGAAACAGGATAATCCAATGCATAGAATTGAATCCATCATTCGTGAGCAGAGGCTGGAAACTGCATGGTTACAGGCCGTAGAGAAAGGTTCCCCTGGATCATTAAGTCGTTTGAGACCCGAGAAGAATCAAGTACTGCCACAGAATGGTGTAGACCCAATGGAGTCCATGGATTCAACAAGATTTTCCTCTCACCAGCATTGGGAAGATGACCCCAATAATGAACTCAAAGTTTTGACCCTTAAAAATGGAAGGGTCCCACAGAAGGATCAGACTGGTAGAAAGGCAGATCGTTTTCCCATGTCCCCAAGTTTATTGCATGACAACAGTTTAGCAACAATTCCTGGAAAAGAGCATCCGTAAGTCTTCCTCCTTCAATATTGCAATTCCCACTCTCTCGTACAAACATACGATTGGAAACTTCGCATATTGCATGTTGAATTCCTTGCATTATTCTATATCCATCACTGTTGTGAGATGCTTCGTGAGTGCATGCATTAATTTCTAGGATAGTGGAATATTTTTTCTTTGAAGTTAAAAATGAAGCATGAATGCAATGGAAACTCCATTGAATTATTCCCTTGAGAAATTATGGGGATGTGGTTATTTATAGAAGGTAGAATTTGAGTAGTAAATGTCATAAAATTACTAATACTATTATTTGTAAATAGTGGGATACCATTTTGGACACATTGCATTGGTTTTAGTTAATTTTATGGTTGGCATGGATGCTTATAGTTATAGTATTTTAGATGCTGTTTTATATCTGGTTTATGCATTCAATACAGTCACACAAGAACTGGCATGTGCGCCTGTTAGCTCTGTGTGGAGCCTTTGCACTTTGGCCCCTGGAATGGACCCCCTAACGGTGTCTGACTCTGACATGAGTGACATCTGACCATCAACAATAGTTAATTAAGTGTTAATACTTTTTTTATTCTTGTGGTATGTCTTCAACATCAGGAAATTATTGCATTTAAGTACCTTATTCATCATCCATTCAGATTGCTGTTTATATGTGCTAAACTTCTCTGCTAGAGGCCGCCCTTTTAATCTTTTTGACATTTTTCTTTGTAATTCGTGGTTGGCAATCAAAATTTGCTGCCTTTGTTATTGTTTCATGCAGTTTGGTTGATGAAAAAAATGTTGTGTTGATTTGTTGGTTTCTGCAGGGGATATGAATCGGGGTCAGGAGCTGGTGGTTGTGGATTTTTATGTTGGAATAAGTCGAAGCCGAGAAGGGTAATAAAGGTAACTTCATTTTGTTGCTCTGAATAACCAAGCTTCTGAAAAAGCTGAACAAAGATAACATTCTATTTGTGTTTATGTTCGTTGTGAGCAGGTGAAAGGTGGCACCCCAGTTAGAGCGCGCAGAGGTGCAGGTTTTACGGTGTTTGGTGACTGCGGTAAGCCAAAGAGAAGGGAGCGGAAAAGATAAGAAAGGATTTTTTTTTTTCTTTGAGCTATTCTTGAAGGATGAGAACGTGAAATGGGAATGTTATGTAGTTCATCATCCTTTATCAAACACGTAATAAAGAGGAACAATTAAACCTTTTCAGTTTCCTTTTAAAGAACAAATTTTTTTAATATTATTTTCAAATAATTCAAAAAATTATTAATATATATTTAATGCTCATTAATTATATTGATCAACAAATTTTTTTAAAATGCCTTTTCAAAATAATGCTTACCTGTATACTTTCCACATAACTGGCCTTGATCAACCGTGATAAAAGTATACTTCAATCATAACAAATTATTTTTTCTAACATTTGTGATAAATCAAAGAATTGAAATAACTTCTTTGTATACAATTTATATAAGACTTCATTATAAAATATAACATTTTTCTTATCTAGGCTGACATTCCTATATTCTATTAATTATCTCATGAAAGATAACATTAAAGATAAAAAAAAAAAACGTAGATAATTAAACCAAATTCATGCAGAAAAATAAAATTAAAAAAAAACTAAGGAAAACAATATATTAGGAGTTTATACGTAAAAATAAATCTAAAAAAAAAAAATATTTTATAATAAAAGTAAACTTCAATCATAACAAATTAATTTTTTCTAACATAAAATTTGTGATAAATCAAAGAATTGAAATAACTTCTTTGTATAAAATTCATATAAGACTTCATTATAAATTATAACATAATTATAACATCTTATCTAGGCTGGCATTCTATATTCTATTAATTATCACATGGAAGATAACATTAAAGAAAAAAAAAATAAACATAGAGAATTAAACTAAATTCATGCAGAAAAACAAAAATAAAAACTAAGGAAAACAATATATAAGGAGTTTATAAATAAAAATAAATTTAAGAAAATGTTTTATGACATACTGTTGTACTAAACATATTAAGTTTATTACTCAACTCTAAATAAACAAGTCTATAAGTGATTGTCATCTAAATATTATGATAAACTCTAAACTTGATATCTTTATAAAAAAATAAATATTTATTCTATCTATTATGGATATTGAATGAGATGCCTTAAGAAAAAGTAAGGTAGACGAAGGAAGCATAATAGCCCCCATAAACTTAGCAAAGAGGAATTGGATCCCTAAGAAAGAAGAACAGCCTCTAACAAACAACAATGCCAATAGGTTGATTTTAGTCCAACTAACAAGAGGAAAACTCCATAAAATTTGAGTAAGTTTAAGTTTTGGAGACTTTTCCAAGTCTAGTATTGATAAAAAAAATTCTAAGATAGAAAATTCAAATATTTCATTATACATAAATTTGTTAGAAGAGTTACATGACATGTCATGTAGCTTTTGAATTTTTTTTTAAAATACAAAAGCAAATTATACACTTACTAGTACAAATGATCATAATATTATTATTATTATTATTATTATTATTATTATTATTATTATCTAATTATATATAATTGTATATAATAAATTTGATAATTTTAAAATAGATTTAAAATCTTAATTAAATAAGTTCTAATGCATGATGATTAAACTCATATTTTAAACTAGTTAAAAAGTTGTTGTTTTAGCTTCTTAATTACGTTTTTTGTGAGAAGAACTTGTTCAAATGAGTTAAAACTTTATGCATGTCAAGAATTTAAATTTTAGAAATGAGAGTTTTTGGGAAGATGGTCAATTAAAGATCCTAAAATATTGTTATACATTTCTAGGTATCTTAAAAGAAAAATTACTTAGTCTTTTTACTTTCAAAAGGTTTATATATAAGATTCTTCATATACTTTTAATATGGGTAATAAGATCTGTAGTAAATAAAGGATGAAAACATAAACAAAGTTAATTTTCTAAGACGTAGTTAATCATTGTTCGTAAGGATTTATCAGTAGTATATTGCGCAAATTTCCTATGATACAATAAAAACTTCTCAAATAATCGAGAATTTCAAAACTAGCAAGAAAACTCTTAAAATCTTAAGAGTAAAAGAACCCAAGTCATTGGAAATATTAGAAAAGAAAAGAGAAAGAATGAATATGTGTAAAAGAGTGAAGAAGTTGTGAGAGATGTGTGTTGAATAAGCACGGTAGAAACACTTATTTCTAGATGGAAGAGGAAACCACAAACCCTTGTTGAGCTATTGCGGGAATAAAGGAGGATCCAACAATTTGAGTCTTGCAGAGGAAGCCCATTGGCAGATAAGACCAAGATTTCTGCAACGTTCTTCAGTGACACTGAGAATTTCTGCAACTTCTTCAATGTTCCACACTCAACCGTTCCAGAAAAAAAAAAAGCAGAGTCTTTTCCAAGTCGTTATGCACTTCTCCTTTTCTTCTTGTGATATCGATTTACAACAATCCCCCACATATTGCAAAAAATAGAAGAAAAAGAAAGAAGAAAATCTTGGATTCATATGAGATGTAATGCGTTAGAGCTGGTATAACAAGCTATATGAACCAGTCCTAGATTGATGAACTTAACACACAATGTAGTTGGTATAGCAAGTTATATGAAGCAAGACACTTAATATGTGTTAGCGGTTTATCAATAACAATATAACACCACATTTGCTGTTGTTATTGTTGTGTTGCGCTTATTAGACCATGCGCGTGTCTGATATTCATGAGTGCTTTGTAGATCTTGCGAAGATCTCATGCAAGTGGCCTCACTTAACACTCGTATAGGTGATTTCATCAAGTGTATGTTGCAAATCATACACCACTCATAAGAGATATGAAAATCATTAAAATATTTGTTAGACGTTAAAACTTTTATACCTCATAGAGTTTTAGTCACAAAGTTTACCCTCTCGATAATGCAGTATTTAACCCTTTCACACACCATAAGAATTGACAAATTTGATATTAAATCAATTATGGTGCTAGCAAAACTGATAACTTGTTTTTACCCATATGAACCTTATTCATGGGATCTCCAATCACAAAGGTTAGGTTTTCATCACTTGTTTGTTTGCAAGTGACTTAAGTCTCATTCCCCTCGATGTTTCTAAAAGCAATTTTCTCCCTAAGGGTTTTGTTAGAGAATCTGTCGAATTCCGTTCTAAAATGACATAATCAATGGAGCGATTTCCATTCCACTCTTTAACAACTGTTTTACCAAATCATGTGTCAGTTGTATATGTTTGTTCTTTCCATTGTAGGTTTTATTTTTAGCAATATCTATTGCCAATTGACAATCACAATGCATTTATACAAATGGGGTTGATTTCATTCCTAAAAAAATGTTTGCTAAGAATTTTTTAACCACTCAACTTCACTACTAGCCATTTTGAGAGCAAAAAAATTAGATTTTATTGTTGATCTTGCAATAATTGTTTACTTGTTTGATCTCCATGTAACTGCACCACCCCCAAGAGTAAACACATAACCATTCAAAGATCTAGTTAGCATCCTTGCACTATTCTAGTATAACAAGAAATCCACTATATTTAATGACATAATCCATTGTACTCTTAAATATTTCACGAGTCTTGCAAGCGCATCCTAATGATCCTGACTCGGACATTGAGTGTACCTACTCAGTCTACTTAGAGCATAAGCAATGTCTGATCTAGAAAAACTAATTAAATGCAATAAGCTCCCAGTTAGCTGGGCTTATTGACTATGAGAAATAGATTCTCTTATGTTCTTCTTTAATTTAGAGTTAGCATCACAAAAAGTGCTCACTGACACATATAAAAACCCTAAACAATTGATTTCTGAGTGTATTTTTCTTGGGATGGTAATATGGTATCTCCCTTCCTTATGACTCTAACTCCTATAATAACATTTGTTCCACTCATATCTTTCATCTCAAACTTAGATCCAAGAAAAAGTTTTGTTGTAAAAACTATATCATCACATGTACCAAAAATCAACATGTCATCTACATATAAACATATAATGACACATTCACCATTTTCAGATTTAGTATACACAATTTTTCAGCATTACTAATAGAAAAATCATCACAAAGTATAACATTATCAAGTTTGCACATTTTTTTTCTTTTGACTTGGAATTGCACATCCTTCAGGTTAGTCATGTAAATTTTTCTTTTGACTTGGAACTGCACATCCTGCAGGTTAGTCAGGTAAATTTTATCCTCTAGTTCATCATTCAAAAAAGCTTTTTAAATACTCATTTAGGGAATAACTAACTTATGGATAGATGTTAGAGCTGGCGACAGATAGAGGAAATCCTAGTAACTTGGGCAAAAATATCAAAGTAATCTATGTAGGGTTTTTGAGTAAAACATTCACTACTAATCTTACCTTATATTTTTTTATAGATCCATCACAGTGATAGCTTTTCTTAACGATCCAGTTAGAACCAATGGGTGTTGCACCTTTAGACAAATCTACTAAGGCCTAAATGTTATTTTTCTTAATTGAATCAATTTCAATACTAATGGCCTTATCCCAATGTTTTGCACCAAGAACACTAGTAGGTTCTAAAAAACTTGTTGAATCATTTTCAACTAGACAAGTGTAAAATCATCTCTAAAGGAGATTTCCTTTCATTGTCTTTTACTTCTCCTCACATCCTCACACATGGCATCATTAGCAGTATCTATAGGTTGTTCAAATGTACCACTACTCTTTAAGGGCATAACATGTTCAAAGAACTCAACATATTTTGTCTCTATTATAGTGTTACGTCCAACTATATAACTATTTAGAACAAGAAACCTATAGGCAACACTATGTTTCACATAGCCTAAGAACATACAATCAGGAGTTTTAGAACCTATTTTCCCCTTCTTAAGATAAGGTAACATCACTTTAGCCAAACACCCCCACATTGTTAGGTATTTAAGATTATGTTGATAACATTTCCACAACTCATGGGTGTTTTACTAGTTTTCTTATGTGGTATCCTATTTTGCAAAAAGCATGTTGTAACTAGAGCTTCTCCCCAAAGATTACAAAAAACCATAGAACTAATAAGCATAAAATTCATCATTTTTTTAACAGACATATTTTTTCCTATCAGCTACTCCATTAGATTCAGGTGAATATGGTGGGGTTACTTCATGAATAATACCTGATAACCATTAAACAAAACATATTCAACACTCCTTTTAATTTTCCTATTCAATTGAATTTCTACTTTCGTTTTATAGGTTAAAAACATATCAAAAGCTTCATCATTATGTTTAATTAAGTACACTTTGGTGTATCTAGAATGATCATCTATAAATGTTACAAAATAAATATTACCACCTCTAGACATGGTCTATTTTAAATAAACAAGATTATATGAATTAAACCAAGAACTTCAGTTTGACATTCTATAGAATAACATGTTTTCTTCATTATTTTAGATTCTACACATATATCACATTCCCTATTTTGTTTGTCGTGCATGTTAAATAATCTTAGTTGTTGTAATTTCATAACAAATAAAGAATTTACATGTCTTAAACTAGTATGTCACACATCATAAGAATTAACAATATAAACAGAAGACACAGGTAACTTCATAAATGTTCAATACAAAAAGACCTTGATCACAATATCCCTTTTCCATAAACACATTTTTTTTGTCATAACAATCTTGTCATATTCAAATTGCACTTTAACCCCAACTTTTCCCAGAAGTGCTACAAAGATCAAATTAACTCTAATAGATGACACACGTAGCACATCACTTAAAGCCAGAGTCTTACCTATGACAAGAGTTGTCCTATAATCATTGAGATAAACTTGTTCTTCTCTCACACTTGTGAAACACATTTTTGTTTGCACAGATGTATCTGGTAGTCCGAGAGTCTACTACTCATTTACTCACGTTGGTCACAAGGTTCACTTTTAAAACGATCGCAATAATGGTATCTTCTCCTTCGACTGTATTTTTCTTAGGAGGATTGTCGTTCTTGACCTGCACTAAGGTGCATTATGACATGGTCTTCCGCAAACAAAAACATTTCCCTTATTCTTAAAGGTGGGGTTAGTTCCGTTGGGATGAGAAAATTTATTTATTAATTTTCTTCTTGTGATCAATTTTTTTCTTGTACCATTTTGAAGTTGGTTTGTCTTCTACAATATTTGCCTTGACAAACAACGGTTTAGCCCTTGTAGCAACACATTCTTTTTGTTGGTGTCTTCAATAATGCTATGAGTGATCAAATTTGACAGTGACATTTGTCTGTTTCTATGCTTCAATTGTTGTTTGTAGTTCGTCCAAAATTGCAGATGTTTTTCAATCAGTAGTTCGGAGACGAATCCATCAGGCAAGACCATGTTCTCTGCCTTGATATTTTCAAAGAGCTTATGGTATTCGTTTACCTAAATCTTGATGTCCTTGTCTCAATCATCTCCCATCGATGGTAGTTTCCGATCACGAACCTTTGTCTAACAACATCTTCGACAATATATTTGAGAATAAGAGAATCACATATATCTTTTGCTTCCTTGTAAGAAAAGCAATATACATCGAACGAATTGTTAGATAACGCATTGGACAAGGTGTGACGACATACCTTATTCACATGAGTTCATTCTTCAATTTGTTTCATAGGCAAACTAGAGTCGGATTTGGAAGTTGTAAGAGCAATAACAACTCCATACATGTCTAACAAAATAGCATCGAAAATTCTAACCGGTGAAGACTTTAATTTTCGAAACATTCAGAAATGGTTTTGCAAAGATGGTATGAGTTGTGGAAACACTATTTGATGTCTCTGGTGTAGAGGTTTTGTTGATATCCGTACCGTCAGCCACAAGTCTTTATAATTGTAGTAAATAAAGGTTGAAAACATGAACAAAGTAATCTCCTAAGTTAAGAACTTAGTTGTGGTGTATTGTGCAAGTTGTCCAAGATACAATAGGAACTTTTTAGAAAATAACTGAAGATCTCATAAATAACAAGTAAACTGTTAAACTCCTAAGAGTAAAATAACCTAGAGCACTTGAAATATTAGAAAAGAAAAGCAAAAGAATGAAGATGTGTAAAAGAGTAAAGAGCCCTGGTTTCAACACTCAACCACACTAGAAAAGAGCAGAGTCTACCATAAGCTTGTTCTGCACTTCTCCTTTTCTTCTTTTGCAATATCGATTTACAACAAGATTCGCATTTCACGTCCATTTCAATTCGTTCTCCTTTCCATCCCTCCTCTTAAATGCAATAAAAGAAAATTAGGTCTTTTATCTAAACTTTTTTTGTTTTTGGCTGTGACCTTGGTTGGCAAGATCCTTTTGCCTCTACACCACCCGTGAACGTTGGTGTTGACACCCCTTTTCCGCAATTCAACTCTTTCGTAACCTTGTGAGATTATAGATACATGTAGGTCAAGAATATTTCTATAAATAGATATCTCTTCTCTAAAATTACATTCACTCTTACATCTATTGTTCTGAGTTGTATTTGCTAGCTCTGTGCTCCTCGCCATACTACTCGAAAATTTCTGTGTACCTTAAAAGGACTTGAGCAACATACTGCAGTTAACTCCTTTAGAACAGTATTCATCCACATCTCAGAAAGGCACCTTGTTTGTTTTCTCAAACAACTTTTATTGCAAAAATATCCATTACAATGATTTTATACTTCATCGTAAAAAGCCTTACTAACTCAAATCAGAAAGTTATGATATCACGTGTTTGATCGTTACAATAATCATAGATTCATCATCTGATGGCACGGTGCTTTATTATTTGAAGAGCATTTCGGCCACCATGCAGAAACACTTGGCATGCACCTAGCGGGATCAAAAGTAATAAATCTATATGAAAAAATTAATCGAGGACGATCTCCCTTCAAAGGTGAATTGGCAAAACTATATTTTCTTCGGAATTATTATTCAATATTCTCTCTGCCAGTAACATGTCATCAGGCGTAGTAACCTGCAAAACAGTTCGCATCAGTTTAAATATTTTGTAACTGAAGTTAAAATATAATTCTAGTAAAATTTAGTAAATGAAGTCAAAATAAAGTTATATCCAAGAAAGTCTTTTTATTTTTGGTTAAATAAATATAAATAGCCAATTGATGTTCATAATAACATAAGTAAAAGAAATTCTACCAAAAAAGAAATGTAACATATAATCCTAACTTGATAAAACGGGCCTTTTTCTTCTGCATCCCCGTAAAATTCTTAGGCATCACCTATTCATTCTAAAATGGGTCCAGAAAGTCCATTCCGGAATTAATGGAAGGTGTGCTAGAACTTTGTAGCATTCAGATAGAAATATCCTAAAATTAGTCAACCAAGCCGAATTGTATTAACCATAATCCGACCCAAGATAGGTTATGAAAAAGGTCAAATTTTCAGGCTTCAATTCTTTTGAGCTTCAATTTGTTGGGCTTAGTCAAAGTGAGTGCCGGCTACATATCACGTCTTATGGCAGCATATGACGTGAGTTACAATACAAGGCTTTGTATGGTTTCATGTAATAAATGGCTAATCAATAATCATCAAGGCTCCAAATTCCAATAGAGAAGAAATAGGGAGAAGTTTGCCTACCTTAATGTTGGTATAAGATCCTTCAGTGATATAAACAGGATGCTTAAGGTGCTCAACAATTGACACATCATCAGTAACTTCAAGACCTTCTCTGCAAGCAAGGTTGCGCATAAAATTCAAGTTAGATTCTAGAAATCATTGCATCTTCTAAACGTTGATGCAATTTATAAACCAAATAATCTGTACTTGTCACCGCACATTCCAATTTAGTGGTGAGTTCTCATCCAATTGTCCAACTAGTGTTTGCATAGCACTCGAGTCCATATAAAACATGACACTACGACAGTATATTTCATACTTTGATATCGTACATAACAGAATAATAATAAGATGACGCTTTAAAAGTGTATAAATAGTTTACACTAAATTGAGCATAAGAATGAGGAACTACCTATTTACAAGCTCAAAGCCTTTCCTCAGCAACTCAGGCTTAATAACCTGTAAAAATGGATAGCATATAAGTAATTGACCAAGTCCTCAGACAAAGATAAGATATATTTTATTATTGACCTGTGGGGTCTGCATCTCCCATAGCGTTTTTCTGTCCAGCGTTTTAACTACAAATGATTCACTGTTTGCCTGCAAAAAGATTGCAAGACAAACATCAGTACCTTTACCCATCAGAGTAAAGGGACTAAATTCATGCATATGTGAGCTATTCAGCATAACAATTTCAATTTATAAAAGACATTCTTGTGACACAAATTTCATGTAGTTAGTGCTACTTCTATTAAGAATAAACACAAATGCAGCGGAGGTAAAAGTGGTCCATAGTTGAGCAGCAGGTACATAAATGTGAGGGAAACAACAGACTTCAACCTATACGCAGATGTGATCCTAAAATTACATATAAAATACTTTAGGAGAAATATAAAATCTTGTGGAGCATAACAAAAATGAAATAAAACATATTCAAGAAAGCAGGAGAAAGGAGAGAATACATCAGCAAAAAAAAAGAAACAAATATTTTACTTGAAAGGAAGACAATTTATCTTCATTAACCTACATCTTTGTTTACCTTACACTTAGGTAAGAGGGATTGAGAGGAAATATAAAAGAAAAATCAAGGTTTGAAGATAATGTTAGTTGTTGGAATTCATAACAGAAAATGTAGTTAACCGTTATGAACAGTAATCTGCCATTAAGACTCCAAGGAAATACACAGCTGGGATTCTTGCATAAAGTTTCTTATCACGTTTGGATTTGAAATTTTCTACAGAATTATTTCTGTGGATGGGTGATATAAAAAATTCACTTTTTTAGAAGAAAATTCATCAGCCACTTAAACTAATGGAGGAAACTGACATTCGCTTATAACAAATAGTAAATACCTCTTTGATTGTGGCCTTCACAGGGACACCAAGAACCGCAGCTCCATTTGATAATCCATCTTTAAGGACCTAAAACAGAATACAAAAGAGCAATCTAAGCATCCTCTAACGTGATCCAGCGGATAGTAAATGGAGAGAGAACCCCAAAGGCAAGGGAGGGGGCGGGCAGGTGAAATTTGAAAAAATGCCCAACCAAAAACAGAAACTATTTAAATCGAGTAAAATAGTACGGATATAATAACACTATGTGGATCCAAACAAATAGCATGAAAGCTTCTACATGATCTGTGGACTCTAGCGTGACTTTCGTGTTAATAACAACCCAGAGTTTTGTTTAGCTTTTGTTTGTTCCTTTTAAACACTAACACCAACCTAGAAGATGAAGGTACAGCACAGGATGTGGATAAGACACAATTCATACACAGAAATATAACAAACGTTATGAAACATTGGACAAAATATGACTAGAATACAATGTCTTAAATTAATATAAAATTAACACAAAATTATGTGTCAGTAAAATGTTATAATCCACCAAATTATATAATAATTCCAATTTGTAGTATTCACTTAAAAGTTTAAAAATAACAATAAATTATAAAAATGCAGCCAAGCTAGGATTATTTGAATTGAAGTGTCTGTGAGATGTCCAATATGGATATATATATATATATATATATATATATATATATATATATAATATTTTCAATTTTTTGTATTTTCTTAAAAATATAAAAAAAAAAAAATATAAAAATGCAGACAAACTAGAAATATTTAAATATAAGTGTGTGTGAGATATCAAATATATATATATATATATATATATATATATATATATATATATATATAATAATTCCAATTTTCAGTATTCACTTAAAAGTTTAAAAATAACAATAAATTATAAAAATGCAGACAAGCTAGGATTATTTGAAGTGTTTGTGAGATGTCCAATATGGATACATGCTTGATGCTGATCAACACAGCAAAGCTAGGGCTACTATTTTAAAGTGTCCGTGCATCCGTGATACTAACATAAATATAAAATTGACATTTTCCTGACTGTATCACAACTGGAAGACATGAATTCTGCTGTATCTCACTCACACCCAACTAATGCAACATTGTTAAATTTCCTTAATGAATATGTAACTTTAAGAAAAAAATCAAGAGCATTGGAATTAAATTTGAGCATTGGAGAAATGTATTCGATCCAGACCTTTCTTACATCACTTGATAACACCAAAGGTCTTGCAGAATCATGAATGCAAACAAGCTCAGAGTTCGGATCAACAGCCTGCAAAAAAATATAGAAGAACATCTAATAATTCAATCATAAAGGTATCAACAACTCAATGATAACAACAAGGTTGTCAAACTTGAGAGCCTAAGTAAGCTTGTGGAGCTCCAGTAGAATCAACTCATAAGAGTCAACGTATTATACAAAATAATATTGAAAAACTTATTAGTGACATATATGCACAGCATAATAATCTTAACAATAATTCAACATTTCAACTACGTGATAAACAAAGTAGCAAACCACAATAATAAAGTGTGATAATATATTACAACTAAATAGGAAGGATTCAACTACATAAATGACCAAATCATATACATAAATGTGAAAAAAATAAGATCCTATATGAAAACTTTTCAAAAAGAAGTTAATTTATCTGAGCCACAGTAAAACACTAACACACTGGGGTCAATGGAGGGCAAGAAATACGTTTGATTTCAAACTCACCAACTTGCTTCTTAACTAAGACTTTATGTGAGTTTATCAAGAATGGAATGGGGGGAATTAACACAAGATATGAAAAGAATTAAATCTTAATATGAGAAAAGAAAAATAATATGATGGAATATTTAAATAAAGAAAAAAAAGAAGACTCACCATAAGCACAAGTTAATAAAGAAAACATGTTGCTTAACTTTACTCTTAACCTGTAAGTTTCTTTGAAGGTTGAAAAAGGAAGTAGTGTTTGAGAGAAGACAAACTCGAAATTGAAGTAAAAGAATAAATAGAATACAGTATTCGATATTTCCTTAACCAGCTTCTTATATAGCACGAATAAACATTTTTAATAGACAAAATTATTTTATGTTTTTAAATTTTGACCAGGCATAATTTATAAAAAAAAAGTACACAGAAACTGACATTGATTATAAATATAAAAGTAACATGTATAGTACAAGGAGTAAAAGATTGAGGATTGTATATCAGTAAAAAAGGATGCAAGATGAGAATTTACAAGGCGGCAAATATATAACATTAGTGCATGTACTGAAAACATTTTCTGCATTAGATGGGCGATATCCCCTCTCTCATTAATCTCATTCAATCTAGTTCCGTCCCTGCTCAAATTGATCCAGAAAAGATTTTGGCAGCGAGTTAACTAGTTTTTTCTACCTAGAAATGTAAACTTTTAAGATTCTGGTAGTTAACTTGAGATTTGAGAGCCTTGCAATTAACTATATAGTTATCTCGAAAGATTTCCAAGAAAATGGTTGTCTTAGCGAACAAGATTTTGGTTATCCAACCACATTTAAGATTGTTTTTTCTTGTTATTAGGGGAGGAAGGGGGTTGATGTCAGGTTTCCCATTCCCAACTAATGAATCAAACTAATGAAATAACAGAAAAAGCTTGAAAATAACCCGTCATTAAGATTTTTAAAACTGCACATTCCTGAAGGCCATTGTAAACAGAATCCTGTCTTTCTTTTCCAGGCAGTGCAAATTTGAGTTCCGCTTGGTAATTTCCCATTGCATCTGAGAAAAAAAGATTATTAATAACCAAGAGGGAAGTACATGGTTTGCAAAAAGAAACCAAAGCTAAAGGAGGGGGGAAACCTTCAAAAACTTCTCTGAATGAAGGATCACACACCACAATGACTTCTTTCACTTGAACCATGTGAAAAAAAGTGTGGAAACTGCAAAGCATTGGCATATCCGGAGCTCATTATAGCAGAAAGAAATAAAAGATGATATAAAAGCATATGTACGAGTGGAGTAACAAATCCGAACTAGTAGAGTTGACTTGTTAATGCAGTGTTGATGAAGGTACACAGAAAGCAATAATATATGGTTGGCATGAGTTATGTAGCATGTATTGATTGTTGAATACAGAATTGAAGCCATATGACATAAAACATAAAGATAGGATACTATAGGACTACCTAAACAAAGCAATGGGTTGACCGAAAAGAGGAAGATACTGTTTTGGTATGCCAGCCTGTGATAGGAAAGAAATAGAATTAAAAATGAAATAAATTAGAGAAAAGGTTGAAGAGAAGAGGAAATTTAGGAAGAAGGAGAACAGACTCCCATCCTCTTGCCCTGGCCTCCGGCCAACAGGACAACCGACACACTTCTTTCTCTCACAACATCGTCACCAGACTCCACCGTCTGCTCCTACATAACACATTGTCATCATTAATTCAGTCATATAATGTAATGATGGAAGTTGAATCCAAGCACTGACTTGCAGAGGTTGAGGTTGAGACTGAGCAGAGCAGGAAGTGAGGCTTAACTTTGCATTTCTCTTTGAACCGATTTGAGTAATAGGAGCAGCTGAGGAATGTGTAAGAAGCAAGAGTGAAGCAGAAAACAAGGAGGAAGAGGGAAAGAAAAAGAGAAGGCGTACAGTGACTTGCCTGTGTTTGGGAGTCTGTGAATCAACGGTGGAAAGGGTCGAGGCGAAGAAAACGAGGAAGAACAGAGACGGAGGTGAAAGGAAACTGCAAAGGCGGCCATCTCTGATTCACTCTTCCTTACTGTTCCTCACACCTCCAACCAAACGTTATTATTTCTTCACAGGCTTCATCAACTTAAAACCCAAAGGCCCACTTCTATTAAGAAATTTCTTCTTGCACCCGATCTTGTTCAACCTTCACCCGATGCGTTATGTTAAATAACAAAAATATCCTCTTTAGTTTTAAAATAAGAAGGAGGGTGCAAATCAAAATACATTCTGGATTTAATATTCTCATAATATTTTTAGATCCGAAATTCTTTTTTGGTATTTCTGGAACTTCCACATTGTTTAATAAGATTTTGGTTTTCCAATTTTATTTTGATTCACTTGCCTTACTCATACCCTTCCCTACTGCTGTCGACTAGACTATGTCAACTTGCTCGTGATTTTGGTTTCCCAATTATATTTTGGAATTTCACTTCTGAAACACAAAAATTTATTCTAAATTTTCTTTCCGAAAATGTGTTTTTTAATTCAAGATTTTTAATTTCAGAATGAAAAGCATTTTTGGAAATTTGAAAGATGATTGGATGCAGGTAAAAAATCGTCAAGTACAGGAAGTCTAGGTCATCCATTCTTGTAATTTTTAATGAATAAAAATATGTGGAAATTCTTCCTCAATCTCCATGCATTTCGTCTCACATCCCATACTTTAAAAAATACATAAATTAGTCTTTCACATTTTTTACTAATTTTTTAATTTTAAAATTTAAAAATTTATCAGATTATAAAATTTAAAAGTTAAAATTTGTGATTTTTACAGTACAAAATACAAAATTTATATTTTAGATTATAAAATTTAAACTATAAATTCCGAGAATTATAGAATGCAGAAGGGATAATTATGTCAGTTTCAAAAGTGTTGGGGTGTGGGAAAAAATCATGGGGGTGTAAGAAATCTCTAAAATATGTTCTAATAAGAATAACAATAGACTGGGCCTGGGGCGGGAGAGCCCAATAAGGATGGAAAGAAAGAAAAGGGGAGGAGAGAGAGAGAAAGAGAGAGAGAATTGGAAGAGGAAATGGGATCGGGAAAAAATACGGCAGAGTTCTTCAGAAGAAGGGATGCGTGGAGGAAGCATCCCTTGCTCACCAATCAGTTCCGTCACGCCACCCCTGGCCTTGGCATCGCCCTCGTCGCCTTTGGCTTCTATCTCGTCGGCGAACAAGTCTACGATCGCCTCAATGCCGATTCTCATGCTCACGTACTCTTATCTTCTTCTTCTTCTTAGGGTTTCCCCCTATTCTTCCTATTCCTATTAAACTCACTGATTATCCACGCATACTATCACTGTTAATCGAATATGATTTGTTATCTTTTGCGCTCTTGCAGGTGAAAGCCGAAAATCACCACTAGCTCAACTATTGGACTCCGTCATCGCTTTCCCTCTTTCATAATAAGCTGTGTCTTCATTAATGTTCTCGAAGCCTTCACTGAATGTATAAATTTCAGACTATATTACCTTCTGTGCCACTCAGTATGTCTTGTATGGCTACATTTTATGTCTTTTTGAATCGTTGACATTACATTATACTTTTTTTCTATCGCATTCCTGTTTTTGCCTTTATGTGCCTTTTTCACAAAATTTAATCCTTTACGTCTCAACCATCCCTTAATTTTTATATTCGTATTTCCAGCAACATCTGCTAACTCAGCCGATTAGGAAATAAAATTGATCAGTTGTTTTGGATTGAATTTACCTTTAGTAATGTCCAGGACTGGATTGATTTCAATTTTAGGGACCAAAATTTGAAGTTTCACTCCCTGTTTTTTCACACAATGCGTATGAAATTTAATCATTCAACTCAGAGGTGCAGGCAAATTTCCTCTTGCGAGTGTGGAAGATAACCGAACTGTAGGAGTAGTGTCTTTTGTTGGTTTGGGTAATTGAAATGGACTTCTCCGTTGGAGTAGTGTCTTGGTTCGGGTTCTTGAATTGGAGCCTTAACTCTAGCCTCCTCTGTTTTAAAAACAGAAAATATTTATAACCAAAGAAAAATGTCCGTGCACTTTATTAGTTAAGGCTCACTTCTGAGTTTCACTTGTGATTCTTATTTTCTTTCTAATGAATTTTATCTGTTAATTGTGTGTTAGAAAGAGTGTATCTAACAGTTTGTTGTTGACATGCTCATATTGATCAATTAACCACGCGGACAATTCAACAGCAGAGCTAAAGAAATGGCAGTAATCAGAATCATGATCATGATGCAATTCAAAATTAATTACAGTAAATCAGCAAAAGAAAAAGAGGGGGACCTAGCTTATTATTTTGTGTTTATCTTGATCTAAGCTCGCTCTTTGTGTTAGGAGTCTCACTTTTAAGTAGGATGAACTACTTGACTTGATATTTCAAGACTCTTCCACCTAATAAATCTGACTTTTTAGTTAGCTCTCCTCTTGTGTTTAAATCGTAACAAGTGGTTTTTTCATTGTGAGTTAGACTACAAAAGAGATTACATATAGATTTGATTAAGGTGTAAACCTAATACTGATAAGTGACTGAAGTCGCCAATAGAGTGAAAGTTTGTCCCCAGAAGGGTGAGTTGACAATGTTAAGAGTCTCGTATCGAATAAAATAAGTTATTTGAGATTATACTCAGAGCTTGAGGCTCTCTTGCTTAATAGATCTGTTTTTAAGTCCTAACAATAAGGCAGACATTTTGGTTGTTAGGTGCATGTTCTTGTACATCTTCGCTCTATGTACAAGAACATGTTCTTCGCAAATATATGTTTTAAAAGGGGACTGAATATTTAGTGATTGGGTGCACGAGTAATCTGTCATTGATTTAAATTAGGAATTGGGTTCTTTGAAGCTGAATTTCGTCAAGACATGGTTTAATAGCTGATGTTATCTCACGTCAATGATTGGAAGTTTCTTCAAATGCAGACCCAAATGTGACAATAACGGGAAACACCTCTTCGTTTTCACGCTACTTCGTTGCTCCTACATGATTTGAAATGAACACTGGGAAGAGCAATACTATTTAGTTCCAGTATTTTATAATGAAAAAAAAATTACCTCTTATCTTTTTCATATATTAGCATTCCAACAAGGCATCACGAATGATTGGAAACCTTTCTTTGTCGCTAATTTTGACGTTCGCTACTCAAGTTGATTGGAAACATTTATCAGCGCTACTCAAGTTGATTGGAAACATTTATCAGCGCTACTCAAGTTGCGTGGTTCCTTTATTTCAATATTAAATAACTGAGATCTATATAATGATTTTAATTGGTTGCTTATTTTCCTTAATCATATTCATACATGCAAAGAATAGTGTCAAATTGAAAAGGGTACATGTAAGTAATACCATTTCATTTTTTTGCAAACTTCACTCTGTTGCACTTGTGACAGCTAAACAAGTTTAGGCATATTTCTTTGGTGAAGCCATCCACTACTATAGGCGCCATACAGTTTACTTTTTTCTTGATCTTTCGCTGCAACTTGCATGTGCAGAAGATTTTACTTCTATATGAAATAAAGCTAGTAAAAGTCTTATTTGTAACCAGAAATTCATTGCGGCAGTAGCTACAGTTCATAGGCATAAGTGCTAAGAAAGAAGGTGATATACAGAGTTCCATTATTGCTCTGCAGCCTGTGCAGCAACATATTCACCTAATCAATTTTTCTATATGCTCACTTTTAATAACCATTACTTATGAATTTCCTTGTGAAACTGATTTGTGTTTCACCTCCATTTCTACCCCAGTACCCACAACTCAAATAGAACCTAACCACTAAATGAGGATAAAGAATAAAGAATGGCAATAATTTCATTGTCAATCTTCCTACCTCAATGTTAAAGATCAGACGTAACGCAAGTCAATATCTGTAGTCACTTTCATATATCTAAATTAGTGTCCTGTGACAATTTTTAGCCTCAGAATCCATCTCCAAATTTAATTATTTTTTAGTAGTAACAGTTGGGTATTGAGTTTCCTTCTTATGATCCTTTGTAGAGAAAAAGTTCAAATAGAGAAACATATTTGATATCTCACTGAGTGGAGAGGGGTCTAAAATAATAAGAAATTTCATTTTTTCATATTCATTCATCATTGGATTGAGTTGAAATTTGGATAGTTGTTTCAAAATACTTGGTTCTTCGTTCTTCATTTGGATCGTTGATACAAGCTCTGACTGAGGAGATATTCAATTCGCACGGTAGATGTGTATTTGGGGTTTTACCTTCCTTATTCTCTATTTGTAAATTTTATTGCTTTGATGTTGTGATTAGCACCATTTTGTGTACTTGATTGAGACTCTTTTGTACCTTTGTCAATCATAATGGAGCTATTTCTTTACTTTGGATGACTCGTAGTTTTTGTTCTTACTTTGAGTAATTTTCCATGTTAAAATCTTGGTGTCTTTATAATTTGCTATTGTTGCTCATTTGTTGTTGTTCCTCATAGATTCTTGTAAGTTAGAGGGATTTATTGTCATTGCATTAACGGTCAGAGGGTCCCTCTATATCGTTATTGTGTTGTGGTTTCCCATGATAGTGACATTTGAGCTCTTTGGTTATAGTTTTAGGATTGTTTGACTTGCTTGATTGATGGGGGCCAATAGTAAAATGGTTGCTTCAAATGGAACTAATTATCATTTACAAACATCACCATATATGTGGCGGTATCTGGCTGCCACAAAGTACAATATGACGGTCTTATGCAAGCCGCCACAACATCCACTATTTAACACCTTGTATAAATTGACGTTTAAATGTTAGTTAAAATTGTTGTAATTGTTTTAATTGACAAAATGATTTCAATGCAAGGAAATAGTCCATGTCGGCACTATTGATGTTAAAATATGACGTTTGTAATGGTCATTACTATAATAAATTATGAACTATGATATGTTACTTACAACTTTCGTAATTTGAATATTAAACATTATAATATATAATATATATTTAAACATGTTTTCATAATTTAATTAAATATGTTTTCATAACCACTAATCTCATAATTTAATTAAACTTGTTTTCATAATTACTAATAAAATAATTAAACAATACATTATAATAAGAAAATATATTCATTCATTTCATTTCAAAAGTATATCAAAGTTCACTTATGTTCAAAAAGTATACCAAATTAAAGGACATGAAATGTTAACTTGATATTTAAAGAATAAATATTCTTCTTAATGTCCACACACTACAAGACACATGTTAATCAATATTGCTTTCTTTGCTTGATCTTAGAATTTGATTTAGTAATGGAGCACCACTTTTGACATCCATACCTAAAATAAATAAAAAATAGTTGTAAGTTATTCATTTTCAATGTTTATAAAATAAATAAAGACAACAATATTGTAATGAACATTTAAATAATTTCAGTAAACTACTAAGTTATACCTCATTTATACAGTCATGTACTACCTATTTCCATGCTAGAGTTGAATGTCTCTATAACCAATGTACCATTGTAACAAGTTTCCTCTCTAAAGACCTAGAATATTTTATTATTAAAGTTAAAGAAAAGTATATAAATAGAAAAATCAGTTATTCATGTTTCATTTTAAAATAATCACCATCTCTCTAAATTTTTCATTTTCCTTTCTTTGCCTTCTCTCTCTAACTTTCTGAACATCTCGGTCATCAGAATGACGATTGGAGTCTGCCATTGGATTACTGGCAGCGAATACTACAAGATTGCCCGATTAGAGTTTTAGACAAAATAAATTCATTTTTGCTCCTTTTTTCTTTGAGTCAATTTTTGAAATGTTAAGTTTGTCTTGGTAGATATTGTTGCATGTGAGGTTTCTAGCTTCAGAATTAGTTCATCTTAGCTCAGGATTCTAGTGATGTAGTTAGATTTGTTATCATAACTCTGTGGTGCAGGTAGATTTGGAACTCTTAGTAAGCACCAACTCAAACTCAAGTAAGGGAAGTTAGTTTTAATTTCAAATACAACCCTAGGTTAGAAGATCTGGATGTAGGGGTGACATGGTCACCAGTTTCAAGTTTTGTTTGTAGGATTGATTATTTCTGAGTAATGTAGGATATTATTGAAATCAAATGTGAATATGTTGATTTTGATATGGATGATTTATGGTAAATATTTTTGTTTGAATCTGAATAATTGGTTGATTTATATAGTTGATATATTGTAAGTTAATCTTGAAGTGAATGAGTTATTGAATTTGTTCTTGTTTGACTCTGAACGATTTAAATTGGGTTGATATAATGATGACATATATTGATAGAGTAAATTGATAAGTACCATGTTAAAATGTATATATATATATATATATATATGGGTTTTGAATTGTTAAATTAGATTGTATATATATGATGAAATTGGGTGGAAATCATGTATTTTTGGCAGAATTATGTAGATTTTTCTGCATATCTCGCTCAAGTAAGAATAGAGTGAAAAGACGGGGTGCTCTCAGGTCGATTTTCGCTCAGACAAGACCCATTTTCGCTCAAACAAAAATGGCGTAAATTTTGAGGTGCTATCGGGTTCAATCTTGCTTAAGCAATATAACTTTCGCTTGGGCAAGACCCATTCTCGCTCAACCGAGATGATTTTTGCTCAAGCTAGACTAAAAAAAACTTAAAACTGAATTTTTTATCTTTTCTTTTAAAAGGTTAGGCTTTATGTATATTTAATTGAAAAATCCTTTAATTAGATATTTATGTGATTCTTGGATGGATTTTTGTGTGTTTTGAAATTCTAAGTTTTGGTATGATTTAATTGTGTGATTTTGGATATTGTGAGATGTTAAATATAAATCTTAATCAATACATGATATTTTCAGGAAAGAAACTATCGTGTTAAGATTGTTTAGGATGTGCATTGACTATAGATTCATTTAGAAGAAGGTATCTTAACTCTAATGATATAATGAAATCATATAGATGAAGTTATTTAGGTGGTGAGAGTCGAAGGAGGTTCATATGAATGAGTAAGTTGATTGAAAGATAACTAAGTTGACTTGTTATATGAGTTAACCATGTCATACTATATGATATTGAGATTACTTATGCACATAGATATGTGGATTCACATTAAGTATGACAAGTGCAGAGTGCAAATATCTGAGTCTAAGTCAGTGCACGAATCTTCCGGAAGTAGAGTCATGTGTCTGAGTATGTTGGTCAGTAGAAGTCTGAGATGAGTAATGTGAATGATGAATTATGATAGACACTTGATGGTTTGAGAAAATGTATGATAGTTGATGACTTTATGTTTATTAAATTGAACTTTAAATTATATAAGATTCTTTTATAGCTCGCTACTCTATTGTTTGTTGTGTTTTATTTTCTTTATCTATGATGATCTCGTATTTATACGAAAACATATGAGGTTGCATGTGATGGAGCTCCTCAGTGAGCATCCAAAGGATGAGATGTTTTTATTTTGAATGTTTTGTTTTTAAACCTTGTGTATATATTAAAATTCGTTTGAAGGGAGATATATTTTGAAAAACAGTATGAGATAATTGTATATATTTATATGTTAATTAGATATTGCATGCATATTATTTTATGGATAAAATAGGGATGTTAAGTAAAAGTTATAAAAATTGTATACAATATAAATAAATTTATTTTCACCTTTTTAAAACTTTTCATTATTTTTAAGCTTTGAATTTCTAAATACTTTTTATATTGTTTGAAAAAAAATCTTTTATCATACCACACATTTGAAGAGATAACAAAATTTAAAATAATTTAATTAATTGAAATTTGATTTTGAATAAAAAAAATCCTTCTTAAAATTAATTAAAAAATGATAAAATAATTTAGTTGCACATATCAAACTAAAATTTTTTATTAGGAAAAATATAGGGGTGTTCCTTTCTAAATATTAATATTGCAGTAAAAGTTTGTCAAACTTAACCTTTGCAACCACCTAAGGGGAGGAAATAGTTTGCACTAAAAGAAAACCAGAGAGACCACCTAAGGGGACTGATAAATCCAAAAAAATTGCTAACAAGTTCTCTCCAACACGTCGCAATGAAGGTCTCTTCATTTTTCTGAAATGTTAGAGGACTGGAAACCACAAAACTGTGGAGATGTTGATTAGTTTATTTAAACTACATAAAATCCTTCTGGTTTTTCTTGCTGAACCTATGGTGTCGTACATTGATGCTCTTGAAGTCCTTTTCAAATCTATTAATATGCATTTGGTGGCTACGTCTCCTATTGTTAATATAGTTGCTAAGTTTTAGTGTTTGTCGGTTCTTAATCTGGTCTAAAATTTCTTGGTAAATGAATAGTTTATTTTTGTAACTTGCCATTTTCATGATAAATATTTTAGCTTTGCAGGTGTTTATGGTGATAACACATATGAGGCTAGAAGGTTTTTGTGGAGGGATCTTAGTTCCTTCATAGGGCCTTGGTGTATTATGGGAGATTTTAATGTTGTGCTCTAGGTAGATGATTGTAAAGGGGGGTGGCTCCTAACCAGGTTTCTTGTAATGAATTCCTTGATTGGATTAATACTTGGTGTAATGGAAGGAGAAGGTTGCATAGAATTCATAGATGATTGGATAGAGCGTTATGTAACGGAGTGTGCCTGGATGAATGAGATTCTTGTACTTATTAGGTTATTATTAAAACTTGTTTTGATCTTTCCCCTATACTTGTTAGTCTTGCTAGTAATTCTTTGAAGAAGGTTAGCAATTTTTGTTTCTTTTCTATGTGGCTTCAAGACAAATCATGTCTGAAGCTTATTCATGATTCTTGGGACAATAAGATTGTTGGGTGTCCTATGTTTATTTTGCAACATAAGTTAAAAAGGTTGAAAACTGAGCTCCATGATTGGAATAAAAATTCTTTTAGTAATGTTCACAGTGCAGTTCTTCTTAAGTAGGGTCTTGATGGAAGAGGGCCAAGCACAACTTTCCATGAAAGGCAAGAGCCAAGTCAAGAGCGTCTAGACCCCAAGCCAAGAGCGTCTAGACCCAAGCCAAGCATCTAAGACCAAGCTAGGAGCGTCTAAATATCAAGCTAGGAGCGTCTAAGA
>Ga0123342_1001696_pt1 | contig 37089 bp, 21 predicted proteins | sample Turbeawhitnodule_FD_89960 | JGI IMG/M metagenome (GOLD analysis project Ga0123342, IMG submission 89960) | Root nodule microbial communities of legume samples collected from Mexico - Turtle bean Mexico white nodule | ecosystem: Host-associated > Plants > Roots > Nodule | place: Mexico: Nepantla...
ATATTTGTTATATAAATATATTTATTTTATCATATTATAATTATACTTTTACTATTATTATTATGATTCAATATTTATTTCTATTTATTATTAATAAATATTTTTATTATATAAATTTATTTAATATTAATACTTTTTATTTATATTATATTATATTAGATAATGAAAACGTATAATTAATTATATATAATCAATTATATTTAATATTTAATAAATATTAATAATAATTAATATATTTTATAATTAATTAGATATTTAAATATATAGCTTAAATAAGTGATGATAAAAAAGTATGAAATAATAATTACACAATCGATTATATTTGGAAAAGTAATGCATAATAGTAAATCAATAGAAACAAACAGAATAAATCACATAAAAATAATAGAACAAAATATTAATTTGAGGATTCGCTTTAAAAGGATAAATATATTCTGACAGGTTCAATAATGTTACATCATTTAGAAGTTAAAAGTCAAAATTAATTTAAATAGTGATAAACTTTGAAATTCTAAAAGACAGAATAACTCAGATGTCATGTTAAAGAAATTTAAATTGAAGAGGATATAAAAGTTTTTACACTTTGAAGATAGATAAATAAAAAAATGAAAGTTTGAAAAGTGTTACGTGGAAAGTAGAGAAGATACTGTGTTGTCCTGCATTGCCGAAAATTTTGCTGATCGGAAGGGTCCCATTTACAGACTGGGATGTCAAATTCAAATTGACCATCTTCCATTCCCTTACCAATGCATACCCCACACCCTTCCCTCAACCTATATAACCTAAATCTCATTTACTCACTGCCCTACCACACAAATTCTAACTATTTTATCTTCCTATTCCCTAATTACTATTCCCAAGGACAACCTACTACTTCCCTCTCTTTCTTTCTATTCTCCAACTTCTCTTTTTTCTTCTTTCAAACCAAAATGTTATATATATTATCCACCAATAATAAAGATATTTTATATTTAAGTTAATATTTAATATAATATTAAAGTTATTTGAAAACTATTTAATATAATACTAGAGCTATTTAAAAACTATTTTAAGAAGAATTTGTTAACCTTATCAGACTACTTATAATTGGATCGTTATTGAACTATTATCAAATCACTATTAATATATTGTCTTACACACAAATTAATATGTATGAAATAATATATTGAACAAATTAATATGTGTGAGATAATATATTGAAAATTCTACACGATAATAATCTTATAATTTTATAAACTGATTTTATAAAATTAAATTAAATTTAAAGTTATTTTTTTAATGCTTCAATTCAATTTTTTTCTTTTCTCCTACCACCATATCCACCATTAAGCATTCTTCTTCAATTTCAAAGTGTTGTTCTATATGTATGCTTACAAAATGAATCCTATCATGTGTTAAAAAGGTCAAATTACTGCACCACTTCAAACAACTAATCATTTGAAGGTACGCGCGTGCGAAAAACAAGTTTTTGCTGAATATATCTAAAGGACATTGGATTGCTACGGATGACAGAGATAAAAAAAAAAAAAGCATTCAAATTGAGTAAAATTAATTTGGAGAGTTTCATGAAATAATGTATGTATGAGAAATAAAGATGGAAAGATGAATCCGATTAAGTAAGAGAGTCTTATCATCTCTCATTAATACTACTAGGTCGGCCTATTTACTCATTCAAATCATTATTGCTTAGCATTCACTGTACACCAGTTGAGTCAATAAATAATCTAAAAGCCCATTTTCAAATACTTTCATTCACACTGAACCAATTTAATCACGATAAAAGATTAAAAAATAATTAGGTGCGTTTGTTTTAGGTTTTGTTTCAATTTGAGAGGAAATAGAGAGAAAATTGAAGTTGTTTGAACTAAAAAGGTTAAAGTGAAAAAAATGAATAAAATGCTTTGTTTTTATCTTATATTAATTAAAAATAACTTTTTTATAGTATATAAATCTTGTAAATTCTAAGGATTAATTTTATAACATTGAGTTTAAAATTATTTTTTAAAATGATATCAGAGTTTATAAGATCTAACATAACGAAAATTTGTTAAATCATCCATAAATATATAGTTTAATACACTAGTTGTCAAGTGTCGATGTGAGAAGTATGTTATCAATCTACCTCAATTACAAATAAACACATTTCATTATATATATATATAAAAAAAAGTGAAGTCAATTTTATAAGAATAAGTTAGACTTAAAATCTATTTGTTAATATTTTTTATTAGTGTGATTGATAAAAAAATAATTGATAAAATTATAATATATATTATAATTTTATCCTTATAATTAAAATTAATTTAAATAAAACATAATTATTTATTTGTACATACAAATTATTTGACATTCTAAATACATGCAACACTGTTAAAAATTAATTTATATTTAAATAAAAATAATTATTAAAGATTTAATCAAAATTATAAATTTTATAAAATATAATAAAATAAATAAAAATTGCTATAAAAATTTAGCACCTAATAAAATATTAAACATAAAACAATATAAGTAAATAAAATTAAATTACAATAATGACACAAAAAAAAAAAATAATGAGAGCAATCTAGTACTACTAATAAATCTAAAAAATATATAAAATAAATGTGAAAGTAAAATAAATTAATTAAAAATAAATTTGATTATTTATTTGTTTTATTATTATAGATATCATTTATTTATAATTTCATTTTAGGTTATTATTATTACTTTTAATATAGTTATTATAATTACCATTTATAATTTCATCATTATTTTTATAGTTATTATTTTTTAAATGAATTAGAATATTATTATTTTTAATTGTATTTTTTATATTATTATTATTATTTTATAAGTTTTAATATTTATATTATTAATATTCTTAATTCATTCTTATTATTATTTAAAATAATAGCACTATTATTATTATATTATACCATTATATTATGTTATAATTTCTATAACAAATCGACTACCCAAGTTTTCTTGTACAAATTGTAAAGTGAAAGAAAAATAGAGTAATTTTTGGCTTGTTGAATGCAATCTGTCTTTGTTCATATCATGCAAGAAACATGCAGTTCTTTTCTCGTATTTTTCCATTTTTATTTCTTCACAAATCCTTTGATACATACTTGTTTGATATAAGGTTTTTTTTATGGAGTGAACAGTACTAATCGGATCCAAACATAATCTAACGAAAATGTTTGTCTTTACCTTGCCTCGTGGGTGTATTGGGTTATCTAATTATTATGAGGATAAACAATGTCCAAAGTCCAAAGGTCTCGTTATTCTCAGCACCATCTTTTTGGTTCCTTCTTTGTTCCCCTACCTACAATCCTAGGTCTATGACCACACTATTTTATATAGCCCTTAGACTTGTAGGGCATTGTCCTACTACTATTCCTACGAAACGATGTGAGTGAATCAATAATAATGATTTGATGTGAGTATTTCCCATTAGTCAAATCATATTTTTCTTTCACTCCACCATCACCATTCCACTCTCTTTTTTCCTATCCCACGTCACCCATCCAATTTACCATAATATCCCTCACAATTCAACATCTACCCATGGGCCCACTTCAAGGAGACGTGGCTCATCCCCGCTGGCTCGTCAGGCCCAACCATTCTCATTTCAACTCTGTCCTTTCAAGCCCAATGCCTCCAACATTATAACTCAGCTAAATTATTTCACTCTTCCTCACTTCCTCTGACCCATCTAGTACTTTCCAATGCAGGATTGAACCAAACCACTCATTAGATTCACGCAATTATTATTACTAAAGAGCATCATTCAAAATACATTATAACTTATAATTATGCAACAATCATAAATTATAAATTTAAATGAACAGATCATAGAGTTACCTTCAGAGCAACCAAATCTTGACCTTCGTCTTTATACGATCGAAATATAATTATAATAAAAGACCAGAAAGTAATTAACCACCTCTTTCTCCCTGACAAAAGATACCCAGGAAAAGGACACATTTTTTTATATTATATTGTGACTGTAATTAATTATAATAATATATGAATATTTGAATTTTATATTTTGATGCCCGGGAAAGAAGTTTCATCCGGTCTTATCTACCGCTGGGGTGCATCCGGAGCAGTGGATCGAAGCCGTTTATTTGGTGGCTCGGCTTCTCGCTGTTGTGATTCGGCTGAGCCGAGGAGATTTCTCTCGGAAGGTGTGTCACAGCTGACACATGTGGCAGCGTCGAGCACGCCAATTGGGCTCGATGGTGGCGGCGACTCGGCTAGTCTCGCTTTGATGGTGGAGCAAGATGCATAACACGTGTCCACCACGTACTCCTCCATTAGTTGGTGACAGCATCTCACCATTTCCTGTCCCGAAGAACAAAGATTCATTGTGATAATAATAATAAACAAGTAAACAACCCCAAACAGCTAAAACAAGTTATCATCAACAAACACTGTCACACACACACCTTTCCATGCTTCTTTAACCTTCCAATTATTCCAATTCTAATTATACTATTAACCATAATAATTAAAACAAATAAAATTACTTCAACTTCACTTCACTGAGTTTCGAATTTTATATTTTAAAACGAATAAAAAACAAAAAAATTATTCAGCATACATTGTTTACTCTATCATGAAAACTCGGCGACAATTGGGTGTCCTCGGAAGCAATGCCACGGCCAGCTGCACAGAGAACGGCGGCTGCTGCCACCGTGGAGGGCGCAAATCCCAAGAAGTTAATCACTGCACAGTAGAAACGACGTGAGATAAACACATTTCTGAAAACGGCATTTCTTTTGAAGTAGTAGAAGGTTACCACGGGTGGTGCTAAGGATGAGATTGGAGGCGGTGGAGAAAAACTGATTCGTGGATTCGGAGGAGGAGGAAGAGGAAGAAGGGAGCTTGTTGATGAAATAGTGAAGATAAGCGTAGGGCGTGACGGAGCGTAGTCTCCATTTGAGATTGGACATGACCCAAAGCTCCATTCTCTGAACGGTTTTGGGAGCAAACACGAATTCAGGTTCGAACAGTTGCAGGTCGAGTAAGCACGGCACACGAGACTCTTCCATTTTCGCAGCGAGAGACAGGCATGCCACTGATAGCAGCTGGAACGGCCACCTACTCGGTTGCTGCCACGAATAAAATAAAATAATTAATTAATGGAAGGAAATAAAATAATAAAAAATAGCAATGTCTAACTTTATGCCTAAAAAGCGTGACATTTTCGGGGGAGAAAAGATGTATTACGGGAAGAGAACATAGAGAGAGGAAACGGTCCAAATAGTTGACGGAGAGAAATGCCGTCACCGGAGAAAACTGGTAGAATGCGTGGACCTGCATTGCCAAGAATAAAACACTTTTCATTCATGCATCTTAACCAACGTGTTTCTGCGTGCGTTGCGCAAGTACCTTTAAGATCCAGTTGATGGCGTCGAGTCGCGCGGTGACGTCGATGGCGCGGTCGCGGCAGCGGCGGAGGTAGTCCTTCTCGGGCATGTGGTGGAGCTCGGCGTCGAGGAGGCAGGTGATGGGCAGGTCATCGGAATCCGGGAAGGGAGGTGTCGGCAGGTGGTGGTGGTCGGAGGTGACCTCGATGGCGTGTTCGCGGCAGAGGAAGTTAGAAGCGGCGGAGGGAGAGTCCGGCGAGTGAGACATTGCGGCGTTGGGTGAGGAGGCAATGGTGTTGGGTCATGACTGGGTTTTTATGGATTTGTGTTTGACATGTTGAAGTGGGTTGGGTTTCTCTTTCTTTGTGTCTGAAGCTTTCTTTTTTGTCTGTTTGTTTGGTTGCGCCTCTCTCTTTTTCTCTCTCTTTTTGGTCTGTGCGTGTGAAGTTGCAGAGAGAGTGTGGAACAGTTTTTATTTGTTTGTGTTTTTATTTTTTTGTATTGCAGAAACGAGGAGTTGTCAAGCATAGACAAGACAGAGGAGAGAGAGTATTAATGCGTTAATGGCAGTGACATATGCGGTGGGGGTGGTGATTTATCTGTCGCTACTCACTGTTTATTCATCCCCAGCATTACCTTTTCACAACTCTTTTTCTTATCATCACTCTTACTAATCAAAATTATAACCCTAATCTTCATTTTTCTTAACAAATCTTCTCCTAATACACTAATTAAGAAGGTTATTTCACCTTTTTTATACAACATATTGTTTACAGACATAGCAATGACATGTGATGAATGATCCGTGTTTTACTATTCAGTGATGTAATGTGTGACTATTCATACAGTTCATCCAGAATCACGTTTAAAGTATCATTTAATTAGATAAGAAGTTTAATACATTAACTTTCCTCTTTGTGAGTATTGTTTTGATTTGTTGAAATGTTACATTTATATTTATACACTAATTATATAGATAGAAATTAAGTAAGCATATAAACATGTCATTGACGTAATGTGAATAATGTTATACTCATAGTATGCTTCGAGAATCGGAATGGTATAAAGATGATATAAACATTGGAATGCTAAACCATAGAAGTGATGAGGTTCAGAATAATTACTAAATTTTCGTTTATTACGCCACATGATGATGGGCTGATAGAACGAGGAGAAGAGAGCGTTAAAAATAATCTACCGTCCTCGATTAGGTAACCTGAGAGAGGAGAGGAGAGAAATTCTACAGTAGAGATCCACCCAAAATGTTTTAGGTTTCATTTACATATCATCCACGATCCAAATAATGGTTCTTTTCAATAATCAACAAAAAAAATTCTATTTTATTACTTATTTAAATTATTTATGTCGTACTATATATATATAATATTATTTCTATTATAAAAAATATATAGATGAATAAAATCGAACAAAAATAACAAAAAGAAAAATAAATAAAAAAATATTTCTTATGTTTTTCTATTAAAATAAAAAACATATGATTAGAAGACATATATACATACATTTATTTATATATATACATAATATATTCATTAAGGTCTAACTCAATAGAAATAATGTAAAATAAAGAGTTAATAAAGGCTAAAATGAGAAAAGACAAAATAAAAATTAATATCTATACGGAATGAAACAATTAAAAATTATAAAAGACAAAATTTATATTAGTTTATCTATAAAATGTTTAGTTTTTCTATAAAAAGTTTGTATCCATATCTCTTGATATCTTCCGCAAGTTGGAGAACAAATATTTATGAAATCCAATTTGAAACAAATACTCTTGAAAGATTGAAGACTTAAGACTTTTGTATAAATGTCAGTGATAACTCATCTTCATTTTATTTCCTAACAATGTGACAATCTGTTTCATAATATTGCTGAGTCATTATCACAATATAAAAGAGATGGTTGCTTAAAATAAAGTTTGAAATCTTGAACAAGATAAGTTGAACATTAAATTTCACATGTAACATTGGTCATTATATTAAGTTTCACATGAACTCCTTGATATTGTTCTTTACTTCTTTGATTTTTGGGATATGAGGGCATTCCAGAAATATACACTAAAATCAGTCACTCATTGTCTTGAATCACTGCATGTGCCTCAAACCACTATCACAAAAGGCTTTCAGATGAGTAGAACTGTTGGAAGAGAGAAATAAATCAAGACTTGAAATTCCTTTAATATATCTGAGAATTCTAATTGTTGCAATATAGTGAGCAATTGTAGGCTTAATAAGAAATTGAAAAAGTTGTTCCATAGAAAATGTCATGTTAAGTCGGATATTAGTGAGATACAAGTAAGCCTTCTAATCAATCTTCTGTAAGCTTGAATATTTGTGAAAGGAACACTCCTAGTAGAAGACAATTTTGCATATGATTGTCAATATGAGTGAGTGCAAGTTTGTAGGCTAAAAGACTTGTATCTGTTAACAATTTTAGTGCATATTTCCTTTGATTCACCATTATCCATTTCTTACTTGTTATTTCTAAACCAATAAAATATCTTAAATATCTAAGATCCTTAATTTTAAATGTCTGATTCAAAGCTTGTGTTGATTCGATCAATCTCCTCTTTATCATTTCATGTCAATATTATATCATTCACATGCACCAATAATGCTATAAAAGATTCTTCAGAAGAATTAATGAATAAGGAATGATCTAGATTGAGTATATCCCGGAAAAAGCAAAAAAGAAGGATGACAGTTTGACAAACCACTCTCTGCTAGCTTGTTTAAGCCAATATAAAACTTTTTTTAATTTACAAACTCATCCTAGTTGAATAGAAGTCAATCAAGGAGAAGCAACCATGTATACATGTTTTTTCAACTCTCCATGTAAAAAGGCATTATTTATGCCTAATTGTTTCAATTCTCAATTATATATAGAAGCTAGATAAAGAAACAACCTTATGGTGACCATCTTTGTTATTGGAGATAAAGTATCAAAGTAGTCAATGTCTTCGATTTGTGTGTATTCCTTTGCTACTAGCCTTGATTTATACCTTTCAACTGTCCCATTAACCTTATATTTTATTTTGAATACCCATTTTCAACCTATGGTTGTTTTTTTCCTTAGGCAGAAGAACAATCTTCTATTTTTGATTTGACTCCAAAGCAAATATCTCACATTGTATAGTTTTTCCTCAGCAGTCATGGTTCACAGCTTTAGAGTGTTTGGCTCAACATGTGAAGGAAGAGACATAACAAAAGATGTGTAAGAAAGTGATAAATTGTTATAAGTCAAAACAAAATTCAAAATGATACTTAACTCTTGAAGACGTATTGGAAACATTAAGATTACAATGGTAATCCTTTAGATACTCAGGTGGTTGTTTTATTTTGGTACTCGTTCAGACATACTGATCTAATTCAAAAAAAAAAAATTGTGTCATGATCTTCATTTAGGTTTTGGTTTATATGAAAAAAAAAAGTATTTTGGAACCTCAATGTTTGATTCGCATTTATTATTACTGTTATTTTTAGCATTATCACAGAATGCAATAATGACTTGTGATGACTGACTCAAAATAGTAAAAAAAAAAGATCATAAATATTAGTACGGATAGTTTCATTGTTAGTATCTTGAATCCTTTGATATGGAAAAACATGTTTACAAAAGATAATATCCCTAGACACGAAAATTGATATGGATTGAATATTCAACATAACATATCTTTTTATTCTCCTTTAAAACCAATAAAAATGATGTCATTTGATCAAATTTTCTTCTACTTGTTGACGAAGTGCTAGCATAACATAAAGATCCAAACACCTTTAATCCATTAAAATCTGATGCAATTTTGTAAAGCATTTCATGAGGAGAATAATGGTTTAAAGCAGGTGTTGTAAGCATGTTTATAATATGTGCAACATGTATCACATAATATGACCAATCAATTTTAGATAAATAAAATTATTGTATCATGAAAACTCTTGTTATATTTAATATATGACCATATTTCCTTTCAACTATGCTATTTTGTTGTGGAGTATTGACACATGATGTTTGATGTACCATTCCTTAAATCGGGTACAGGACAAAGATGAATATGTAGACAAATACGAAGTGGACTTTAAGCCTAACTCAATCCCATAAAACCGGCTCATGAGGTTGAGGTTTGCACCCACTTATATACCATGAAAGGCTCTAATCTCTAATCGATATGAGATCTCCAACAAAATATTTGACCCCGTTTTAAATTACTAAAATACCATTAGTTTATTAGGTAACCTAACAAAAATTATTTTTCACCATTCCCCTTTTTTTCTTGATTTAGTTTAATTTAAACAATTATTCTTTCACTACACAAAACTTCATTTTTCTCTTGATTATTCTATGGTATGATATCCACTAATTTTATTCAAATCTCTAATGTCCCATGTCTTTCATCACAACATTTGATTAAAGATTTTTTTTTTCTTTGTATGGTTTTTTTAAACAATGTATTGCATTTTAGGAAACACAAATATCAATTTTATCAAATTAAATCATATAAAACCCACATTTAATAATTTATAATCATTTTTAATATTTTTATTTGTTTTTTGTTATGTGAAAATGTCAAATTCTTAATTTTAAATGTTGAATCAATAGATAACCTAAAACAATTATCTTCTCTTCACTTTTTTTTTCATTTTTAGTTTGGTCACATTTAAAAAACTATTTTTTTCTACATATTTATTTGTATCTCAATCGTTTAATTTGTTCGATATTCACTCTAGATTACTAAGATACTTTATCTTTAAATCATATACACAAGTAATATATGTTTTAGTTGTCTTATACTTTTAATCACATGTAATTTTTTTACTTTTTTTTTCTATAATTACCTTATATCTTTCTTTCTTATTTTATATGAAAGAAAAGAATATGTGTATGTTTTTATAGGGAATCTTTTTAATATCATGTTGTTTTTGTTGTAATTTTTTTTTATAAAATTTTTTTTGAAACAATAATATATAAGGTAATACAAAAATAAATATGAGAATAAAACACAAATTCTATATAAAAAAAAAATAAGATGGTGTGGATTTTACTTTCAAAGTGGAGAGGATATAGTATCTCATCCTATTATCGTCTATACCATTGAGTGACTAATGATGACTACAAAAGCACAAGAGTGTAAGACAAAAAAATATTACTAGAGACACTGTTTAAACTATTAGATATTTTCTTCTTATTCCATTATAAAATTAAATATTAAATACTCTTAGTGATAACTTTGTGCTTTTATAAAATAAAATTAAGTAATATCCGACAAAGTAAGAGATGTTGTAAATATTATTTATATATGAAATAGTTTTTTAATTTATATATTAAATTTGAATATGAGTTTATCTAATTAAAATGTACTAAATGATGTATTAAGTTATTATATTTATTTAAATGTAATTTGATTTCTCTTCATCCTAACAAACACACACACATATATATATATATATATATATATTAATAAAATTCCAGCAATTTTCACGTTTGTGGGTTCACATTTCTATTATGTTAAATTTAATATCCTATAATAATTCAATGTATTTATCCCTTTAATTTAGATTGTGGTAAAAAAAAATGTAATAAATGTTAAAAGCAAACAAAATAACATTAACAATTAGTAATTTTATAGGTTGCTTTGTCACTTTGGGGGAGATAATTATTTTAACATTATTGATGTATCATCTACTAATAACTTATTTAAAAAAAGATAAAATAAATATAATTCAAAAAAAAAACTGGTATTGTAAGCCAGACTTACTTAAAGTATTAGATATTTTCTTCTTATTCCATTATAAAATTAAATATTAAATACTTTCTTAGTGATAACTTTGTGCTTTAATAAAATAAGAATAAGTAACATCCGACAAAGTAAGAAATGTTGTAAATATTATTCATGTATGAAATAATTTTTTTAATTTATATATTGAATTTGAATATGAGTTTATCTGATTAAAATGTACTAAATAATGTATTAAGTTATTATATTTATTTAAATGTAATTTGATTTCTCTTCATCCTATCTCTCTCTCTCACACACATATATATATATATATATTTATTATTAATTATTAAGAAAACTAATGATTAAGAGTATTAGACGTGTAATATGTCATTAAGTTATTAAAAAATATATATTAATAAAATTCCGGCAATTTTCACGTTTGTGGGTTCACATTTCTATTATGTTAAATTTAATATCCTATAACAATTCAATGTATTTATCCCTTTAATTTAGATTGTGGTAAAAAAAATGTAATAAATGTTAAAAACAAACAAAATAACATTTACAATTAGTAATTTTATATGTTGGTTTGTCACTTTGGGGGAGATAATTATTTTCACATTATTGATGTATCATCTACTAATAACTTATTTAAAAAAAAGATAAAATAAATATAATTCACAAGAAAAACTGGTATTGTAAGCCACACTTACAGATGTCTTTTGGGCATACCTTTAAATAAAGAATAGGTAGTATAATCGTCAAAATTTATTTATAGTATTTGAATTGGGTTGAACCAATAAAATTTATGAGGGAAAGTAACATAAAAATAGGACAAAGAAACTAATTAGATATAAACATAAATAGATTTTTTAAATAAAATAATAATAATATACGTGATTGTTGAGAGATTATATATAATATAAAAGTTTTCAACATATGATGTGAGTTATAATTATGTTTATATATAACATCAAATCTAATGATGAATCGAGCCTTATGTGAAAGTCAAAGGAAATCACTATATTCGCATGACACGTGAGCATTCTGTCTTTTAAATAGTTCTTCTTTATATAACTGCATCACGTGTTACATACACCAAAAAAATGAGATCACTATCAAATATGTTGTTCAAAGCGAAATCAAAGATTTCAGACAACCTTTACCTTCGTACGCGGGAGTTGAACAGTGTTGTGTAATACAATGTGCATTGAAAATTTAAATGAAAACAATATTAAAATAAATATAGATGTAAAAGAATCATAAAAAACACAATTTATATTATGAAATAATAAGTTGAGTTTGTTTTTGTTTTGAGCTTTTCCTTCTTTATCCAAAAAGAAAAAACAACCTTTTGAGGAAGTGAATTTGTTTTGAGCTAGAAATATCTATATTTCTACACCGAAACTAATTTTTCATTAACTATGAGTATCAAACTTTTTTCACACCAGTACTCGCGGTTGAAACTAAATTATTGATGTTTTTCATGTGAGTATACGACAAGACGGAAGCTGATTCCCGCAGGACAAGGGCTTCCACATGGACCCACTTAGTCTAAACCATGCCTAGGTGAGCCTATGAGAAAGCCATAAATTTCATGTCCAATTCCACAACACAGATTTCAAAACTTCAATTTGCACGTTCCTTTTTAGTCCTTTGATTTCATACATCATTATCATCTCTCATATGTTTCCCACTTTGAGCTTCGACTCAATTTCAAGCTTCACTCCTAAAAGACACTATATTGATTCACATCCTCACTGGTAAAACATAAGGTCCGATTAGAATAACTGAGCAGAGTCAGATAAGTAGAGTAAGGTTCTGTAAACATTCCTAATGCAGAGAATATTCCGCTTCAAGTACATAGACGTGTAAGACAAAAACTTAGCATGCATGCAAATGGGTGTAAACTACAACTCTTTTGCTCTAGTATCTTTCTTTATGCATACTACTTCAATCGAAGATACAATGATATGTTGTACTATATTCGTAGGAAGATTGTCTTGAGAGTTATATATAGATATCCTCTTGTTCATTTTAAAGTGGAAGTGCACTCAAACTGAGGGGAAAAATCTGTCCAGGTTGAAAGGAAGTGAATAGAAGTCTTTAGTTCTAATATCCTGATTAAAGTTCATGAACTTTTCCCACCAGAGTCTCCCACTGTCTCGCCGAGTTGAGGTGTCTCCACGATGCAGAGTTAAATCCAAGGAGCAAGCAACTATAATTGCCACAGTTGCTGGGGATGAGAGAAGCACTTGCGCTGTATTGTTGAACTGCAAAAGGAGAGTTACAATGAACCACAAGAACCAAAGGTAGGTATAGTTAAACTAAAACCAACAGAATCAAGGTATTATTATTATATACAAACCCAAGTGGAGCCAGTATGAAGACGATCATTTTTGGGTAGCAACAGATCATCGTGGAAATACTGTGGAACAGATAAACCGATGCAGAGAGAAAGTCCAAGGATGAGCATCGACCTATAACTGTTAAGATTGCAGAATTGAAGAAAACCAAGGCCAGCGGATGCTGCTCGTCATAGAAGAAACATAATCAAATATAGAAGTAACTCAGGATCAAAACATAGAATTAGTATGATCCAATGGTTTACATAAGTTTCATGGCAATCAGTAAGTAGTCACTTGTTTGTTTTTGGTTTCTTGGTCATTAACTTGTTAGTTCTCATAAAATGCATACATACGCATATCAATATTGTAGAATTATTTTCCTTAATTGACGTTGCATTATTTTCAATGTATCATCCGACCATATAACATAAATCACGCACGTACCTACGAAGGAAAAGAGAATGCAGTAAATAGCTGCTACAATAGGCAAAGGCACTGCTGCAAGAGATGCTCCAAATTTTCCTGACACAGAAACACAATCCTGAATGCTTAAGCAGAACAAATTAGGCGGAAAAAATAACATGTAAAGCTTGATAAGTTTGACTTTTTTTTTATCACTAAGACCATTCTCGCTATATTCATTTTATTCCATTCCACCTGTTGTTAGATATCCAAAAAAAGGCTTAGGAAGGAACAATTTCTCCCAAGGCAAATATAAAATATGGCACATTTGCTTTCACCAATACACCTGAGTGTTTAGAAATTGGAATAAGTCGTTGCAACACCTAATATAGAGAATAAAAGCATGAATCCAGTTGATATTTGAACGACTCTGCGACTTCCTACTCGTGTTAAACCCAAGAGTCCTGCATTTGCACTTAATGCAGGAAATAAAAGGAAAGACAATTAGATAAAGTCTTTGAGGCAAAAACAAAAGATTTTTTTTCCAAAGTTCACACGTTTAATAGAAGACAATTGGGCAGCCATATTATTCATATATTTGGTCTATAAGCAACATCTTCAGCATCATTTTCATACAGAAATGTCCTGCCTTAACCAGTGATTGGCAGGATGCTCAAATCTGTTCACAACCTCTATGTAGTGTAATCAGGTGTTCCTGATAACCTCAAAGATTTTCTTAGACGATAACATCTTAATCTCATCATAAAACAAATTTGTAGACTATTAACATTGAGTGATAAAATATTAGAAAACTCGTTTTATGCTTAGAATCAGGAAAACTAGGATAGTTTGCCAAAGAATAGTAGTTAGTTTAGATGATTTTTAAAGGTAAACAAAATGTACACTGATGCAGTGGATCCAGTTCCAGTGCCAAAAAATCCATCCAAAAGAGTACCTATACCCTGAAATCATCGAACTTCGACGAATAAGTCTGATTTCTTAGAAGTAAATGGACGTAAAAATGTAATGTCAAAGAATGAGACATTACCAGCCAGCCAACACCACGACCAAGCACAGATGGTGGAATAGGGGTTGCTTTACCTAATCTTGATGCTGCAATCAATGTCCCTGTTGACTGTCCTCAAATAATGACTTATATCAAAGTACATCCAAATAAAAAGAACTTCAATAATACCCCTTATCATTAGGAGTTGTCAAATTACAAGATAATGTGAAAAAGAGCAGGGGCAGTTCACCAAAATTTTGCAAATTTACACATTGTCATGTTCAAAATATTGCTAGCGTTAGTCTTTATGATTATTTTATCAATAATATAAAAACCATCCTCACAAAACAATTATGTTTAAATTATAAAAAAAAGCAGCAAACCTCTACAGTTGCAACAAGAGAAGCAGAAAGCATAGCAAAAATATCACCAGCATTGAAAGAAGGGTGTCCCCATTGAAATGGACGTGGAACTCTTATCCTGCACAAATGAAATGAAATCTAATTGAAGAATAGAGCTTTAGATAACCATCCACATGAATGAATGAATTACCATCAGCAATAAGAGGTGGTCAGAACACATTCAGCTCCATGTACAAAATTGAAAAAACCAGTTTAATATTTTAAAGCCTCATCATATCAGAAACACAAAATATGGATTTGAAAGAACTACATGAGTCTTAATAACACAAACAAGCTACTTAAGACTGACCAGGGAGCAGCAGTAACTATCGCATATTGATTTGTACAACAAGTCATTTGAATTTTAGCCGGTCTTTCTTTGAATGCACCAGCTGCAGTAAGAAATTCAGCACAGGCCCATGCAATTCCAATTGAAACTATGATTGCAAATCGATCAACTCCACTTGATTTCAGCCTTTGAGGAATGTACTACAAGGCCATTGATTAACAACAGTAGAAATGTCAGTTTAAAATGTTGATTTATGTGGGTAAATAATATGCACACACAGATTAAAAGGGTAAATCATTTCTTACATATTTGAATCTTCTAAGTTAAAATTTTAGTGAAGAGTCAGCCAAATCATTTAGTGAAATTATTATGCATGTAGCAACGTTAAGCAGAAGAATATATATATTTCGGTCTAAATAATCTTATTCTAGCTCTTCGTGAGTTATATCCATACAGAAGACTTGAAACTCAGAAAATCAAACTTGTAACACTAGAACAACTAAGCTTTGGTAGCATATATATTTAATATCAAGAAATCTTGATGATATATTAATGATTTAATTACTGGTTCAGCACCTATAGGTATACAAATTTTACTACTTCGTCCTTATATTTAAAAATATTCATTTTAGTGTGTGTGTATATATATATATATATATATATATATATATATATATATCCTCATATATATTTACCATTTTTAGTATCTATATACATATCATGGTTAATATCTTTTAGTCTTAATTTATTTCCGTTCTTCTACTATTGGCACGGAAGGTAGATGAAAATTATTTATTTGGAGGATGGAATTATCGATTATGTTGATTTTATTAAGTTTTAACGATTTTTAAATATATTAATAATATATAAATAATAAATAATAAAATAATATTATAATAAAGTATTCTTTCTCATTTCTTTTAGTTAAAATATCCTTCATTTTCACTAAATTGTTGTTCTTTCCTTTACCACTCTCTTCCTTTCCATTTTCGTTAAACAAACCCTTAGTTAGTGTTATATAAATTTAGTTACTAAAAGTAGCATAAACTAATGGAAGGTTAATTTTATAAAATTGGGGCAATTTTATTATAAATAGGTAAAGTTTTTAAAAATTGCATAAACGAGTAAGACGAAATTTGAAACACTATTTTAAAGAGATTATATTTCAATGCACAATTTATTTTGATATTTTTTAAATTAGTGAAAAAATTGTATTTGAACAAAAAGAAAGAGATCATGATTTAATGCACGATTTTTGAAACGGAAGTCCAGTTTATTCACACAAATCTCTTTCCTTTTATTTTTTTTCTTTGCATTTTCCTGTGACCAATTGCTTGTATGTGCTCTGTTATTTTTATTTTGACTCAGAGAGTAAATTAGGAGAAGCTCAAGTGAAAGAGTACAAGGCCAAACAAGCAACAAAGGTTGTTACAGATATAAATCCCAACTTAGCATAAATAATAGAAAGAGTTGTAATTAAAAAAAAGGACCAATTGAGTGATTGTAATTAGAAAAACACAATTACCGTGTAATCTTTCCAACACAATAAAAGAATAAGAGAATGATAAACGACCTCGGTTTAAAAAATATATTAAAAATGATTAAAAATTAATTATAGAAGCACGATTGTTTTTATTTAAAAAAATTAAAATATGATTTCTTCCTTTTGAAGTCATTTTTTCAAGCGTTGACTTATTTAGTTGTATTATCTTTTAAAAACTTATTCATTTTTAATAAATTTAAAATAAAATCGTAATATTTTATGGAAGAAAAAAAACCTATCAAGATCATTTTTAGATATAAATACTAAACACTAAAGTTTATTAAAGTATAGATAACACATAATTAGTTTAACCTATATTAAAAAAATAGTGCTTCTACTTTTTGCTTCAGTAATGACTATGTTTTTGCTATACAAATATTTAAAAAAAAATAAACTAAAATAGATGTGGGAAAATAAACCTGGAACAGGAGGAGAAGGATGAATGCTGGGAGAGCAATTTCAACACAGTGTAGCAGCTACAAGAATCAGATTATGTTTGTTAAAGAAGTAATAATATGAAAGAGACAAGAAAAGAGCAATGCGTGTACTGTTGAAAACGCTGATAAGAAGAGTCCTATGCCAGTGAGAGTGGCAAGGGGAACCACACTAAGCGGGCTCAGACACCTGCGATATCAGTACTAATAATATCACTGATTCTTCTGTTCCAAAGTATAACTCATTTAATCAAAGACGCAAATTGCACTAATCATCAAAATAGATTCTCAACTCAACCATGCACATTACCTTGCAAAAATCCTCCAAAATCCTAAAAAACCAATACCCATTTGAAAAACCGATGCACCAATAAGTGCCCCCTGTATGGCTCTCATCGAATGTAGAAACCTCTACAAAAACCATCCAAGAAAAGTTTGAAATTAGTGAGAAGCATTTTCACCAAATAGTGATTAGATAGAGCAATAACACTACAATGCAGACACACTGATATATAGATTAACCTGATGCGGATCTTCAAACACACTCATCCTCTGGGAAACAGCAATGGACACAGCAGGAATGAGGAAAGTGTAGGATGGTCCCATCACCACAGGAAGACGTGTTCCAAACAACGTCTGCATCAGTGTGTTAATGGCCGCAACAAAAAGTAGAGTCTCGATCATCTCAGCCTGCTCCTCCTATTTTATTTTATTTCAAAACAAGTAGAAAGAAATTCGAGTGAAACAGAAAAACTAAACAAACACATATATCAGCATGTATACATGAAAATGCTAATAAGAAAACTTCAAACGTTCGATTACATTGCCACCACCCATCAAAGGGACAAGGATGGAGGAAGCCATGGCAATGGTCCCAAGCACAACCGCGAAATGCAGAAACGCAAGAAAAATCCCTTCAGCTGCAACCAAAGCAAAGCAGAAGAAACCGTATCAGTGTGAAGTGTTAATTATTAAGTTAATGTAGAAAAGAAGGGTTGGCAATAGCATATACGCCATGAGGGAAATCTTGGAACACAGTGAGCAACACCGAGAATTTCATTCACGTTTTCTTCTTCCATTGTTTGTCTCTCGTTTTCTCGTTGTTAGCGTTTATTCTGTCTCTGATTTGATATCTCTTATAAACACGATGAGTGCTCGAAATGCCTGTTTGTTTTCTTGTGAGGTTACGGTTATGGTCTATGGCCTATGGCCTAGTGAGGAGAATGCAGCTTTGCTTATATATAATATAGGCCTTTTAATTTTCCAATATTCACTTTTTTTTCCTTACATATGTATGTTACTAACAAAAATGTCTTTACATGTTCCAAATCCTATGATTTATGTTGTCTTTAGTCGTGAAACTTTTTCTTCTTTATGTTTTTTTATCTGTGCAATTTCATTATAATAATTATTTTGTATATCTAGTCAATTATGTTGTTAAAATGAAATATTAAACTATTTTTTGTAATAAACTAATGATAAATAATATTAATAACAATAAATAAAATAAATTTTAACTCATTTTTCTAATTAAATAATAAAAAATTTACTATTTTTTCTTTTCTTTTCTCCAATCTATTTTGTTTTGTTTTACCAAACTGATAAACAGCATACATTATTTATGACAAAAAATGGAAAAAAGAAAGGAGTAAATGCCTTTAGTTATGCTTCTTTGGTATTAATTACTCATTCTGTACTGTGCTATATGATGTTTTTAGTGACGCGTGGCACAATTTGAATGACACATCACAACATATTTGTTACAACATCATGAGTTTTTTGTTTATTAAAAGGAACGTGAACTTAATTGAAAACTTCAATCGAAAGTAAAATAAAATACATTCGTAAGATATTAATTTATTAGTTTTGGTACACTTTATTGTAGTATATAATTTTTATTTTTTTTATTTTTTAAGCTATATAAAACTATTTATTTATCATTTGAATTTATACTACATAATTTAATGATATTATGTGTAAACGTTATCACATTTAAAAAAAATCAAATTATTTAAATCTCATCTAAGATCACCAATGTTACAATATAGACAGAATAAATTAGGCATCTTACTGTAAAATATCATAATTGTTTGATTATGAAACTTAATAAATAGTTTATGCAGCTAAAGAAAAGTTCAAATTTGTTTTTAGTTTCTTAAAATAAATTAAAATTTTGGTCTCTGTAAATTATTTCTTTCTTTTTGCTCCCACTAAAATTTAAAATGATCAGTTTTGATCCCTATTGTTGTATAACATATTAGCTATTTATGCCTTTAACAAAAGCTTATATGATCATTTCAAGTTATAAATAAATTCTATTGTTGTAATATAATGTCAGCGTGTATCACTTCAAAATAAGAAGTAAGAGAAATTAAGTGCGAACATTTTATACGCAGGTGTAAGAATAAAAGTAGGAGATGCAGGAAGAAAAAACTCAGCAGAGAGTGATTGGCTCATGACAATGGCTACATATGGGCCTAATTACTATAGAGTGGACTGCTAGAGGCCCAATTGAAATAGTTGGGCAGGGTGAAACAAGTCAGTATTATTTGTATAGATATTACACACTTTGAGAGAAGAAATTCTAAAAGGAACATAGATTTTCTCTTGATCATTTTAAAAAGGAAGTGCTCTCTCTCAATATGAAGGAAAGAATCTGTTGAGGTTGAAAGGAAGTGAATAGAACTCTTCACTTCTAGTATCATGATTGAAGTTCCTGAACTTTTCCCACCAATGTCTCCCACTGTCTCTGCGGGTTAAGCTGTCTCCACGTCTCAAAGTTAAGTCCAAGAAGTAAGCAACTATAATTGCTACAGTTGCTGGGGATGAGAAAATCACTTGCACTATATCGTTGAACTGCAAAAACAATAATCAATGGTGTAATAGTAAAATAAGAAGTATGAAGGAAACTTCTTTGAAGTTGAGTATGCAAACCGCAGTGGAGCCAGTATGAACAGGGCCATGTCCAGATATCAACAGATACTCGTTGAAATACTGTTGAACAGATAAACCAATGAAGAGAGAGAGTCCTAGGATGAACAATGACCTGTAGCTGTTTAGGTTGCAGAATTGAAGAAAACCAAGCCCAGCTGATGCTGCTCATCATAAAAAATGATACAACTAAATCAGAAATAATGCAGGAATAAACATGAAATTACCATGATCCAAATGGAAATACATTTTACATGAGAATTGACAAGTTTCACGGCATTCACTAGTTTACTTTTGGTGTTTAGGTCATTAACTTGTTTGTTCTCACAGAAAACAGACACACATAAAGATGATAGAGTTATTTTCCCTAATTCATGTTGCATTATTTCCAATGCATTGGGCCAAGCAACACATAAATCAGTAAATCACAGACTTACCTACGTAGGCAAAGAGAACGCAGTAAATAGCTGCTATAATTGACAGAGGTATTGAAGCAAGAACTGCTCCAAATTTTCCTGGCACAGAAGCACAAACCTGAACGCTTAAGTAAAGAATCAGTAGAACAAAATAATAAATGTAAAGCTAGATCAGTTTGATTATTCATCACTTAAAAAAAGTTTGAATTGATGGAGGGGATAAGAAAAAAGTAGAATGGAATGAAATGACTTTAGCTTCCAGTGCTTGGTTGGACTCTTTAAATGACATAGATTGGAGTTGAATATATGAAATATATACCATCCCATTCCATCAAATACCTCTATTTTTTTTTTCCAGTTTGGGAGGTATAGGAAAACATTATTGTTTGTTAATTTATTACTATTCTATTCACTTCTCAAATAATGAAACAAAAACTCTTTTACATTCCATCATAATGTTATGATATCCAATTCATTTTATTCCACCTTTTGCTGGGTACTACTAAAAATAGAGCCTTGGGAACGATCAAATTCTCCAATATAATAAAGTATCACGCTGTTTTACTTTCACCAATTCAAGTGTTTACACATTTGAAGAAATTGTTTCAATACCTAATATTGAGAAGAAAAACATGAATCCAGCTGATATTTGAATGACTCTGCGGCTTCCTACTCGTGTTAAACCAAGGAGTCCTGCATTTTCACTTAATATCAAGGAAAGACAATTAGATAAAAATTATCCAAGGTTCATACATTTGTATGAAAGAAAGAAATTAGGAAGACATATTATTCATATATTGGGTCAATAGGCAACACCCTTTTCAGACAGAAATGTTCCTACATAGCAACATGTCAATCCAAAACCCATCAAAACCTTTAGGTAGTCTAAATAAGTGGCTTCTTGATAACCTCCAAGATTTTCCTATGTACTAACATCTAAGTATCACATTAAAAGTAAATTTACAGTCTTCCACACAACAATGAAACAATGAAATAAACATTGATTGATTGAATATTAGCAACTCATCTTATCTTATGCACTGAGTCAGAACAACTTAGGTCCATAGCTTAAGAATACAGCAAGGCAGATGATTTTTTAAGGCAATAAAACGTACACTGATACAGTGGATCCAGTTCCTGTGCCAAAAATGCCATCCAAAAGAGTGCCTATACCCTGAAATCGTCAAACATTAACATATAAGTCTAAATTTTAAAAGTAATTGCATGAACAAATGTAATGTCAAAGAATCACATAGCACCAGCCAGCCAACACCACGACTAAGCACAGAAGGTGGAACAGGGGTTGCACTGCCAAATCTTGATGCTGCAATGAATGTCCCTGTTGACTGCCCGTAGAGAATGACAAGGGAAAAAATTATATAAAAGTACATCCAAATGAAAAGAACTTTAATCATACACCTTTTAATTAGAATTTGTCAAATCAAGAAGATATCATAGAAAAAGACCAGAGGGAAGTTCACAGAATTTTTGTAAATCCAATGAAAAAGAGTCAACAAAGTCATACTGATCATGGTATACATTGTCATGTGCAAAATATTGCTAGCATTAGCCCTTCTGATTATTTTATTAAAATGATATAACAACCATCCCCACAAGTTTGTCGACACATTAAAAGAAACAAAAGCAAACCTCTACAATTGCAACAAGAGAAGCAGCAATCACAGCAAAAGCATCACCAGCATTGAAAGAAGGGCGTCCCCATTGAAATGGATATGGAACTCTTATCCTACATAAATGAAGAGAAATTTAATTGAAGGGTGTTACATTAAATGACCATCCATTTGAATGGATTTACCATCACCAAATGATCAAGTATGCATCTGTGTATTTTATGAAGAGGTGTTCTAAACACATTCATGTCCTTGCACATAGTTGCAAACACTAATTTGATGCTTGAAAGCCTTAGATATCATCATCTATTATATCATAGAATATAATATATGGTTCTAAAAGCACTACATGACTCTTATAATAGAAGCAAGTTATTAAGACTGACCAAGGAGCAGCACTAATTAACCCAGATCGATCAGTACGACAACTTAATTGAGTTTTAGGCGATCTTTTATTATAGGCACCAGCTGCAGTCAAAATTTCAGCAAATGCCCATGCAATTCCAATTGAGACTATAATTGCAAATCGATCAGCTCCTCTTGATTTCATCCTTTCCGGAATGTACTGCAAGGCCATTGATTTAACATAAGTAAAAATATCAATTCAAAGTGTTGATTTACTTTGATATATAATATACACAGATAACAAGTGTAATTCACTTCTTGAAGTACCACTAATTTAATCTTCGTACTTAAATTTTATTCAAGAGTTGGCCAAACCAAATGAAATTATGCATATAGCAATATCAAGCACAGATGCATATATATTTTGTGGTCTCGATTATAGATATCCTCTGCAAAAGACAATCTTATTCCAGTCTGATACTTTTTCCTACACACAAGACTTGAATGTGGACCTTGCTTAAGGAAAATCAAACATTTACTAGTTTAACTTACTGTTGGCAGACCCATGTAAATTTAATAGGAAGGGATTTGGGTAACATATTAAAAAAAATAGAGCTACAATTTTTGTCTAACTAATCACTTTCTTGTTGCTGTACAAATATTTCAAGAGAATTAAACTAAAATGGATGAGAGAGAATGGTAAAGAAAGTAACATACCTGGGAAAAGATGACAATGATAACCAATGCAAGGAGACCAATTTCAACACAATCTGCCAACTACAAGAATCAGAGAAATATCAAAGATTGTTTGTTAAACAACTAACAATCACATGAAAGAGACTGCCAATATGCATAAGAAAGAGCAAAGCGTGTACTTTTGGAAATCCTAACACAAAGAGTCCTAGTCCAGTCAGAGTTACAAGAGGGGCCACGCTAAGCGGGCTGAGAAATCTGCAGTATCAGTAGAGATAATATAGTGAACTTTTCTATTCTAAAATATAGCTGACTTCTACAGAGAGCAGATTGCAAAATAATGATCAAGAGATTCTCTGGTTTGTAATCTACCTGGCAAATATCCTCCAAAAGCCAAAAAAGCCAACAATGATTTGAAAAAACGATGCAACAATAAGTGCTCCTTGTATGGCTCTCATAGATTGTTTAAATCTCTGAAAAAATTCAGTGAAGAATCAATTGGCATTAGTAACATGCACTAACGCTTCAAAAATAGTCATGAAAACTAGTCAATTTTCAAGTAGAGAAACAGCATATCTACACCATCCATTAATTATTTTCACCAAGCAGTAATCAGAGAGAGCTACACAGTACACTACAACAATATGAACACACACACAGACTAACCTGATGTGGATCAACAAATACACTCATTCTGGTGGAAAAGGCAATGGAAACAGCAGGAATGAGAAAAGAATAGGATGCCCCCACAACCACTGGAAGACGTGTGCCAAACAACGTTTGCAGCAGTGTGTTAATGGCAGCAACAAAAAGTAGAGTCTGTATTGTTTCAGCCTTTTCTACCTATAATTTATTTCAGAGAGAAGAAATTAGAATCAAAACGAATGAGAAGACTAAACAACAAGGTATTAAAAAATTGCACTACATTGCCACCACCGATCAACGGGACAAGGATGGTGGAAACAATGACAATGGTCCCAAGCACAACCAGATAATGCTGAAAGCCAAGAATGACCCCTTCAGCTGCAACCAAATTAAAGACAAAAAAAAAATCGGCTCAGCAAATAAAGGGTGGCAAAAATTGAGCTTAGATAGAGAAAAAGGCCAAAGGGGTGGCATATACGCCATGAGGGCGAGCTGGTAACACAGTAATCAACACCGGGAAGTTGGTCCTTCACGGGATGAGGTAGGAACTCATCAGCCTTTCCTCCACCTCCACCAGCTGCCATTGTTTCTCTCTCTGGTGTTTGTTTACTCAGCAATTTAATTTCTTAGTTGGTGTTTCTTATAGTGCAGAGAGAAAAGAAGAAGAAGCAGGTGTATGGTGTGTTCGTTAAGAAATGGTCCAGAATGAAAATGATGAGTGAGAGTTGGCGAAGGCGTTGTGACTCTAGCTACTGCTTCAAACGCTTTTCCACATTCACCTGGCGCACTTTTCAACAACTCTGACAGACTACTGTCATTTTCTTCACTGCACTTATGGGACACAATTGTACCCTCATACCATGCGCAGGGTAAGAACTCATAACAGTACCACAACACCACCGGATATAATACTTTTATGTTTATCACCTTTGAATGATTATTTTTTTCAAGATAATTCCAAATTCAATCTAAGAATCTGGTTTGTACTTGTTGAGGGAAGTTAAAATAATATGTATATAATTACTAATAAACTTCAACTTTCCTTTTACATGAAAACTGAATACATAATAATTATATTTTTAATACAAATAACTATAAAAAATTTAATACAAAGTTGGTTTAGAATATGCAACCCATGCATGTGTACCTAAGAGGGTCTGACATACACCAACCAGATCAGAATACATGCAGGTTTATCATTGCTTCTCTGTCTTTTTAACATACATATGGCAGATATTTATCTGGCCAGACAAGTTTCAGGTCATTTATCCTGACCATTGATTTATTTAAGAGTGCATCTAATGGTCAAAACTAAGTGGTGCACCATGGACTGCTTCTTACGAGGTTCCCGCAGTGATGAGGTTACCTTAATTGGTTTGTTGTAGTTGGTAATGTTAGTTTAGCTTACTATTAACCCTAACTTTCTTTCTTATTTGGCTTTTATGTTTTTTTGCTTTGTTTATGGAATGACTTGCTAACTTGTACTACCATGGTTCTAGGGTCAAATGTTGGAACACCAAAACAAGGAATATGTCATTGTTCACCACCTCATGGACACAGAATTTACAAAAAGCTATGCAAAATAAAACAACAATGATTCAATAATTTTCCATGTTGATGTTTATTAATAAATTTATTATTTCACATTGTATTTAAAAAAGAGAGTTTATATTTAAGGTTTTGATCTACTTTAACTAAAGTTGTAGTTTGTGATAAATACATTAGTTATTTATGTTGTTTCATTACCTAATTCACTTACTGTCATTTATAAATAAAGCCATATATGTAGACAAGTCACAACTTATTGAGTTGAAAGTTTTCTGCTTTGTAATAAAATAGTAAGAAAGTGAAAATAAGTAAAGAAAATAAAATGAGTAAAATTAAAAGAGAAAAACGATAAGAAGGGATTTTAATTTATGATGAAGTATATAATATAGTTTTTTACTTTGTATGGTGTGTTCCACAATGCTGATATATCCAATAACCAATAACTTCTACAGAATAAATTAAATTGAAAAAATATATATGCATTAACTTTTTTTTGGGCCGTTCATTGTGAAGGAGAAAGATGACAAAAGAACAAGCTGAAGCTAAAACACAAAAGAAGGAAAAAAAACAGCGCATGCATTATAGTCAGCAGGCTTTTTTTTTTTTATTCCGGGTTATTATTGGCTACTATAGACCTATGAAACTCTATCATGAAAAATTATTTGCAGTCCAAAATATCAAGATCCTCACATACGAGACTTTCATATGGGTATATTTTAACACTTTCTTTTTAAAATATAACAACTTAACAATTTTTTATTAATATAATAATAATGATATCTGATTCTTAATTTTTGTATTTCTTCAAATACCACAAGATATATTCTCTTATTTTTTTATCTAAAATTATAAATAATTTTATTAAATATCTATATTAATAAATAGTGAAACTCATTAGATAAGTTACCTTTCTTCTAACAATAAATAAAAATAGTGTTTTTTTAAATATGATACAAATATAAAAGATATTCTTAACTTCAACTTTTAAGATAATTTAAAACTTTTCTTATGTGATAAAAAAAATCGTGCCATTAGCTGTTATATATTTGCGTCGATATAGTGTGGACGTGTTTTCCATATGTCGAACCCTTGTAAAAATGATGTAAAATTAATTTTTGTGAGTTGTTCGACTCACAATGGACATGAGAAGAGATTTAAAAAAAAAAACATTTTGTGTCGTTCATGACCGACGCATAATTTAAGTTGTGTGTCGGCTTGGTCGATGATACTTTTAGAAAAAAATATGTTATGTCGATCGTAACCAATGCATAGTTATATTTTTATTTTAATTTTTTATTTATTTTTTAAAGCTTATTTATTTTAAATTTATTTAATGTATAATATTGTAATAAATATTTTAATTTTTAGGGTTTTGGATTTAAAACTCAACCTGACCTAAGTTCATTTAGGCTACTAAATGAGTAGGGAAGAAATGAGTTGATTCAATTTAGTTGTGACTAACTCGCTTTGTGAACTTTTCAGACTGTCCATTGATATCTTTAAAGGATGAATGCATTTTTTTTATAATCAAGTAATCGCTCGACTTTTTTTTAGTAAGGTGACCACTACAAATAAATTTTGTTTTGTTTTATTGAAAAATTTAAGGGAGAGGATAATGATAATTGTTATTTAGCTGTCAAATTAAAATAATTTTAGCGTAAATCGTTTAATCAGTGCTAGATCGTTTAACGTCAGAAAGATGGTAGTATAATTGTGGTCTAATAGTGAAATTAATAGATAAATGTTCGGAATGTAAAGTAGAGATCATAGAACAATACAAAATGCAGGTTGACTCCCAAGTTCCTCCACCAATGAATTTTTCACAGGTTATCTAAAGATTATCACCCTTCAATTCTCACACGGTGTTGAATTAAATAAAACATGTGTCTACTAATGTATCCAATACCCCACTTGTATCCATGCATGTACTCATCGGATGTTTATGTCCTATCTTTGGATCATGTGCCCAAAAAATTAATCAGAATAATGCGAACTAATTAATAAACTAAAGTTTAAGATAAAGAAGACTCTCAATCATGCGTTTAGGTACAACTTCTCCTAAAAACCAATTTCCCATGTGATTATAAGATTAAAACAACTGCTACAGATAATTGAAAAACAAACATTTTATTGCTCAGAACCTTAATACTCAATGGAGGAATTACAAGAGAATCAACCCAAAAAAGGTTTTAGCCTTACACGTGGAGGCAAAATGAAAGAATTATAAAGAAGAAAAGAAACTAAGAAAACCATGTGAAGTTTCATTCGTTCTCCTTAAGGCATGTGTTTTTTTTTTTTTGTTTTTATAGGTTTTTTTTGCTTTAAGGATCTTGAATAAATATTTTGGTTTAGATGTTGTTAACAGTTTCTCAGTTCCCAACTTTTCAGAATTCTTGGATTCTATTTCTTTGTATTTTGTAGAAGATTTCCTTCCAATTTTGTTTTTTAAATTTTATTCTCTTATCTCTTATTCTACTACTCAAATTTTATTTTCTGTTTTGATTCAAAAAAAGAACAGGAATTTTTGCATATTTGGCTCATTCGACAGTTCCATGAGACTATGTACTCTAAGGCAAATTCTCCATTCACATTCATACCTCCCCCCCCCAACACACACACACACCTCCATATTAATTGCGAAAAAGTCAGTTTTAACCTTTTAAAAAAATTAAATAACCCTGTAGAAATGAAGTATAATTTGACTTCTTTAAATAACGTTGCACCCTACACTCACATACCTCTCTTCCAACCGCAAATCTTTCAATTATTCAGACACATTTGAGAGAGCAGTCCCCCATCATTTGAATGTGTGTGTGAGAGAGGGTTGGCAAGAAGATTCATTATATTTCATGTTTCCCCAATGTAGAATTAATTTTTTTGAGTTTTGTACTCCATTTTTGCACCTCGTTGATTTTTTTTTTAAGTTTTGAGACTTCCAAAAAAATGAAAAAAATAAGCGAATGAAAACATAACCACCACTAGTAAAAACAATACAAAACTTATCTCAATCACCAATGTATACCACCATCTACCACAAGCAACCACCACCACTTAGAATGAAGAAGACACTACACTCATACTCATAAGGGTATTGTTGGAATTAAACAAATTATGGAGGTGCAGGGAGAATTTGTCCTACTCTAAAAACACAAATAATAGTTAAGGCTGGACTAAACTCAATTATATGAATCTTAATTCACTAGTGCAGACAAGCCAAACGAGTGCGGCTATTTTACATTTAGAAGGGCGGTTATATAGCTGCACTTGATCAACACGCATTCTTAAATCAAAGAACGAACAACGGAAACAACGGAGCAAATACGGCATAGCAAAAATCCAAACAGCAGGCAATGAAGTTGGTGACCTTCGTCAATACAAGAAAACAAATAGACAAGAGAAACGAAAAAAATATATATAAATCAATGGTGAAGAAGAAAGAGAACTTGAAAAGAACTTACAATGGCACAAAGAAGACAATGAAGGCTCGTAGAAAACGAGAGGAAACACGAGAGCATAAACAAAAGAGAAAATGAAGCATCAGATAACCCTTCGCCAATGCAAAAAAACAAACAAATAAACAAGTGAAACGAAAAAAATTATAAACCATTGGTGAAGAAGAAAGAGAGCAAATCGAAACGAACTTACATTGGAACGAGAACACAATGAAACTCGCAGAAGAGAGGGACATCAGAGCAGAGTAAATGTGAAGCGCCAAAAAGGAAGAAAGTATGAAAGCGTAAAATAGCTGCATTCTTAAATCATGCCTTTGATTTACGAATGCGGCTATTTAAATAGTCGCATTCGTAAATCATGCGTTTTGATTTAAGAATGTAGCTATTTAAATAGCCGCATTCGTAAATGAAATTAATTTAAAAAATACCACCGCGTTTTGAATGACAGTGACTAATCCTAAAACCGCATTAAATAAATAGTCGTTGTTTATACAAAATACTATTGATTAAATAATAATTTTTTTCATTATTACAATTTAAAAATCTATGATTAAAGCTAATAAATATGAATAAAACTAAGTTCAGTCCATTAATTCAAATCATGATACAGCTTTAACTTGTTTTTAAATCAAATATTGAATATGATTTTAACTTTGAATGCAATATTTATTATTTTAATTATTTCATTTAGTCAATTTAACTATATCCATTCATCATTGACCTGTTGAATAGGATATCATTGACTTGTTGAATAGGATGTGAATAACTTATATGAAGTTAAAAATCAAACTTAAAAAGTTTATAAAAAATCATATTTCCTAAACCATGAAGGACTTGTATTAAATAAGCATGTAAAGACTTTGTACTGATGAAATAAACAAAATTAACAAATTTAGAAGAAAAAAATTAACAAATTAATAAATATATGTTAGTTGATTTCATCATATTTTTTTGTGAAACAACAAATTATTTTATTAATTGAGGCTTTTGTATTGAAAATTCCAAGTGAATGGGGTTTTAAATGTTTTGAATTGTTTGTTTTATGTTTTGGTCTATATAGACAGGGGTCTGAGATCACATAACAATAATTTCAGTGAACACAAGATATTTCAAAATTACTCTTTTGGATAATTTGTTTTTAGTTTTGGTTAATTGACCCATTTTTTGGTCTGATCATGGCAATGGTCACACATGCATAGGGCTACCACAATTTGGTACTCTCCTATGATTGTTTTCCCATCAGTTCAGGTTATTAAAATAACACTTTAAATGAGTCAAGTCAATTTTTCTAGAAGAATTCAATTTTTTTTTATACTTTTCCTTTCAAGAATACACACTGATATTTAAATTTTCTTTGATGATGGCTTTCATTTTTATTTTTAGTTAGAAAACTTATGAATTTTCAAAAAGTATATTTATTGTTTTTGGGATAACGCAGACGGAAGAAGACGAATAACAAAACAGAGAGAAGTAGGACAGGTATCAAAGAAGAAGGGGACCAGTTGATACCAGCCAAAGACATTTTAAATACAGTAATTTTTTTTTATATTATTATCATTATGAGTAAAAACACTAATGTATCTATTCTTATATTTTTTATATACATTTTTTTAATTATACTTTTATTTAATATATTTTATTTTATTAGCATAATAAAGTATTTTTATCATAAAATTAACTTTTATATGAAAATTTTATTTTTCCACTCTTTTCTTAATTTCTTATTTTAAGACAACAAGAGATAAGAAATATATTTTTCTCACACCAAATCTCACATATCATATAAAATAATTTTAATTTTCAATTACTCTGTCCACTTCGTTTCAAACAACTTTATCCTTTAGTAAAATCATTTTTCTTTTGTATCTATCATCAATTCAATCCCAATTTTAAGTCAATTATCAATGAAAAAAGAAAAAAAAACTTTTGAAAAAGAAGAGAAGCTCAAACTAGAGAAGAAAAAAAAAAGAGGTTGATTAATTCATTCATATTTTTCTTTTACATATTATTTTTTGGTTTTTAATTATGACTCATTTAAAATTATTTTTGTACGTTAAATTTCTATCATCGTAAAAATTAAATAGAAAGAATGCAGATATATTGCGCCTGTGTTTTTGCTAGTTCCAAATAATAGTATTTCTTTTTTTATTATTATAGATTGTTATTATTATGGATTTTATTTTAAAAAACAAAAAAAGTTAAAAATACACCTGACATTTACATTTGGATGTTGTTTAAAATGGTTTCTTTTATTCGAATTATTTATTTTTTAGAGAAAAACATATAGACTAATAACATCCACATAATAGTAATTTTAATTACAAATCCTTCAGCATGTCACGTGCACCTTGGGATGCAATTCATTTTAAAATGTAAAAACTAATATCATATTTAAATATATAAATAATATTACAATTAAGATTTATATGTGTATACATAATGGGTTTCAAATAAATAATATAAGAGAGGTGAGCATGGATGATAAAGAGTAGAATAAACTTTGAATTACATACCATTATTATGATAAAAATAGTGATAATGGTTATCATGATTAGCACAATGATAATAGTAATTATTAGGATTAGATGAAGGCAAAAATGTTGACGACTAAAGTCATTAAATGGTGACAAGGAAATATATAAATTGTTTTGTTTTATTGCTATTTAACTTTAACTTTTTTTTAAATAATAAATACAGGTTGACTTGTTTGATGAACAAAATATTATGACTTGTTGGATGAACAAAATATTATATTACAGAATATAATTTGTTACGCTAACTTGATATGATTTATCATGATGCCTTTTTTTTTATTCCTATGAAAAGTGAGTTATGACTGAACAAATTGCTAGATATTCTCTTATATTCAAAAGGATAACATAGGTTTTTTTCTTCTCTTTTATTTTTTTTATAATATTTATACATAAATTTAAATTACAATAGTAATTAAAATATTAAAAATATTATATAAACAATATATATAATTTTAAATTTATTGTATATGAATAATATTATTTTATCCTATTAAATTAATAATAAATGTTAAGTGAGAAAAAAAAAAGGTGGTAGTCCCTTACGCGCATTTGACACGGAATATACCGTTTCCAAAAATAAAATAAAAAATGGTAAAAAGCATATTGAATGCAAAGAAGTTACAGAAGGTAACAATTTATGGTTCCGACGAGGACGTGTGACCATGACACGTTGCTTCCCTGTTTCCTGCCAAACAAATAACTCATTATATTATTATATTATTTAATTTTTTTTTATAAATGATAATCAAAATAATGAAATGAAAAAGAATGAAAGAAAGAAAGAAGAAAGACTGCATAGGAAATAGCTCTCCTCGGTTATAACCTCCGAGGTGGAAAACCCACCCACTATCCCAAATCCAATAAATACCCTCCCCTCTTTTTCTTCTCTCTCACCCCTCTCTTCTTTTATCTCTTCTCTCTTCTCTTTTCTCTCATCCCATGAGTTATTACAACCAGCAGCAACCACCGGTCGGTGTTCCTCCACCGCAAGGTTCTTCTTCTTTTTTTTTTTTTTCTTTTATTTACTTTCTTAAAACTATATTTAAGTCTTTGCATGTTACTTTATCTTGTTCGATTGTTTCTTCTCGTTTTTTTTTCACGGATTTCCGATTTGTTATGACTATAGGTTACCCACCGCAAGGGGACGCTTATGGAAAGGATGCCTACCCTCCCCCAGGGTACCCTCCGCAAGGCTACCCTCAGCAGCCATATCCAGCGCAGGGTTACCCTCCGCCCTACGCGCCTCCTCAGTACGCTCAGCCTCCGCCTCAACAACAACATCAGTCTTCGGGTCCTGGTTGTTTAGAAGGATGGTGCGTTTTTTATCTCCCTAATTCTCTATAGATAATGAATTATAAAATTAAAATCGAGTGAGTGGAGATGATCGTGGTGACTCCGATTCCGAATTTTAGATCGGAATTGACGCGATTGACTAGGTGCGCCCATTTTAGATCGGAATTGACTCGATTGACTAGGTTGCGGATGCACCGCATCTATGGTGTGCCCTTGTTTGTTTCATTATCATTTATCAGGAGTTGCTTTGTCTGTGTCAATGGCACTTTCTCTCACTAGCACGTCATTCGAGGCGGATGTCACTTTTTTGGGTGGACCCGCCACTTGCACCTTTTCTTAAGTAATCTATATTTTTTTGTTTTAACAACAATTAGTACAACTAATAATTATATTTTATTAAATTAAACTTTTTTTTTTGGTTGGTTAATTATAGGACTACTCTGTTAAGCATTGAGAAATCAAATTATTTTATAAATAGGGGTTAATTAAGTTATGATGAACTGAGACTTATAAAATGTGAACATATTTGAAAAAAATAATCAGATTGAAGTAGGGATTAATAATTTATGATGAACTGAGACTTTTAAAATGTGAACATATTTGAAAGAGGAAGGTAGCATATGAATTATCAGCCTCTCTTGTTCAAATCACGGATTTGGCTTAATTTGTTTGAATTTGTGAATTGTTGCAGCTTGGCTGCTCTCTGCTGCTGCTGCCTGTTGGATGCTTGTTTCTGAGAATACCTTGGGTTGCACAAATTGGATTTGAAAGTGTAATATGGCTTTGAACATGAGGAATATCGCTTTTAGCTCTTTATTTTTCCTTGTTGATTTACCTGTCGTGGATATGAACTATTGCTTTCAAAATTATACTTCTGCCTCATTTACAGCATTTATGTACGACATTCATTTGTCTTTCTGTGTTACATTTGATGCTTTTGTTAATATTGACAATTCATAAAAAATCTCTCTAGTTGTACTTGAATTAGCATAACAGTAGTTTTTTCATTTGTTGCATGCTAATTGAATTTGTAGTCTGATGAGTTCGTCTCAGTTTTGGATTTTGTAAGCATAGATAAGACAACTATTCAGCTGAAACAAGTAATATGTTTTCAATTGCGTAAGAAAACAAATTTGTAGCAGGAAATAGTTTGGCTCAACAACTTTCTATGTGAGGATGACTACGGGAATTGCACTTTAGTTTTGGCTTTTGCTTGCCAATAATGTGCTTTGTCATACTGTTAGTGCTATAAACTTTGGCTAGTGGATTCCCCAAATACCTTGAACAGTCTATTACACCGATATATCTTTACTCTTCTCCCTAAACCACACATATACACATCTGTTCTGCCACCTAATATCACTGTGTCACCTTGTTTCTATTGTAATCACATGTTCCCTCTCTCCCTCATTACAAAGGTTTTTTGAGTACTTTATTAGGAATCTGGGTTAAACAAAGAACTATAATAGTTCAAAATATAATATTTTTTTTATTTTACTCTGTGACTCTACCTAACTCATTGTGTGTGTCTTATCTCCTTGGATATTTTCTTCACTATAATTGTTATTTACACATTTCTTATCTTTCCAATTACCATGTTTCTGGAACACAATCAAGTCTCCTTTTAAATTTTAGTAACTAAACAATTTTTTATGGGTGCTATTCTTAATTGATTTATTTTACAGAACATATTTATACTTGATAAGTACAAATATTATTCAGACCCTAAACAGAAGGAGAGATAATGTTTAAACACTTAACTGATAAACATTTTAACCTATTTCGTCGGAGACAGTACAAAACGGAGTGTTGAAAGACACAAAGTGAATGGTAGCTTGTTGCTATGTATGTACTGTTTATGCAATTTGAAAGAAGAATGAAAGTGTGAAAAATGAGTAAAACTTAGAAAAATAATAACTCAGAAGAAAATATAGTAACATGATCTATTATGCACATAAACAATAATAAAATATTTATGAGAAAATATAATTAATTGTTTTTTAAATGTTTCATTATTTTATGCTGGTATAATTAATAAAATTATGGATATAACTTATAACTTTTTTAATAACTATACTATTAATATTTTATTAATATATAATTTTTATGCTATAAGGAAATAAATAACTAAATAATAAATAAAATAATTTGATACTTATTAATATATATATTTATATTAAAAAACAATTAATTAAAATAATGTTTAAATTAATTGATCTAAAATATTTATATTTTATAAAGTAATTTAGTTGACATGTTATAATTTTGAAATAAATTTATTTATTTATTAACATTTGATAGTCATTTTTAATTTTTAATTTATTTTAAAGATATAGAAACATTATATTTTATTATATTAATCACATGTATATAAATATTAAACTTATGTGTTAGTTTCTTTCTCTCAATTCAACCAAACTCATTTTTTACTCTTTTATCTCTTCCTATTTTTTCCATCTTTCTTAATCTCATGTTTTTAGTTTTGAAATAGTTTTTGTTTAATAGTGTACATTGTATATAGAGATTGAGATGAAAAGTTATATATTTAATAAATTTATAGTTTCAAATTTATCTGTAATTAATATTTTTATTCATAGATTAAAAAATATGATATACATATTTGTATAAAATTTTACTAAAGGTGTATTATACTTTCAAGAATTATGGTAAATGAAAAGTGAGGTAATTGTAGTGTTCCAATACTGAACATATTAATTTATTTAAGGATGAAAATCAATATAATAGTAATACAGTACCTTGTAAAATCACCATACCCCCTATTTTGAGGCATTTGAAACACTTATAATTTAGTTATACATGTACTAGGAGCAAATAGTTTTTTTTTTTAATATACGAAGAAGTTTCTTCTATAGGTTAGTTATTTTTATTCTATTTTCACTTCAATAATTTAATACTTTTTTATTTGGTGTCTTAGTAAATTGCATATTATAATTTAAAAATCTCATCAAAGATAAAATACACAAGCCATTTTATATTGTTATGGATTTTTTATTTCATATTTTTGTAAATTTTATATTGTAATTTAAGAAGATCATTAAAGATACAACATTTGTGTATTAAAAAGGAAAATACTTTCTATATTGTTATAAATAATAATAGTTTTAATATTTTAAATTTTTAAATATAGTTAACACAATGGATGATTAAATATGTAAAATGAGCATTTAAATAGTGTATTTCCTTTAACTAATTTGAGATGTTTACTTTCAAAAAATATACATCAACACAAAATACTACATTGCTTTTTGTTGTTCTTACAATCTCATGTCGAATATTTCCTATCGATTGTTTGCAAGTCACATAAAGTATGTTCGAGAGATGAGACACGTGGAAAGACACTTAATATTCAAGTTAGTTTGAGTATAAAAATGTTTTATATATTTAGGACTAGAAAAGTTATGGGTCTATCTTTATTTATAAAATCTATAGTGGGCTTTGTGCTTTATGATATGGTAATTGCTTTCTGCATCATATCAATGCACCCAATTTTAGTATGAAAAGACGAAAATGTCCTTAAATAAAATAGGGTACATATAAAATTACATTTTGGACTTCCTTTTTGAGAATATGTTTCCAGATTTTTTTTTTCCAAAAATGAATTTTTTGTATTGTGGATTTTCTTATCCAGAATGAGATTTTGATTTTTGTTTCCGGATTTTTATTTCTGGAACACAATAATCTCTTTCGAATATATTTTTTCTAGAATGTATTATTTTCAATTCTGGATTTCCATTTCCATAATGAAGGGTATTTTTTGGAAATTAAATTTGTATTGGGTGCAGGTTAAAAAATATTGGATGTAGGAAGAATTTGTATCGCGTAATTATGCTTTACTATTCATAACCTCTTTTTAGCCTTAATTTACTTCTAAACATTCCAATCCGAGGAACTTAATGGTCGAATGCCTTGACGACCTCTAGGTCAATCGATTTCCAGTAGGACATGTAAGAAATTATGTAAATTAATTTCTATAAAGTGACTCACATGACTTAGAGTTTGGGCTTTGGGCCCGAATATGATTTAATAATAATAATAGAATTAAAGGCCCATTGGTTAATGTGAG